>ERZ860322.432-NODE-432-length-31781-cov-4.534924_pt1 | contig 31781 bp, 26 predicted proteins | sample MGYA00509979_ERZ860322 | MGnify/ENA primary metagenome ERZ860322 (study PRJEB30046, sample SAMN00715217) | human gut metagenome | study: EMG produced TPA metagenomics assembly of the A metagenome-wide association study of gut microbiota in type 2...
CAGAGGGCTTTCAGCCCTGCCAGCACCATGCCCTTATAGGGCTGAGCAAGCCACCGGCTTTGCCGGTGGTTATGACTCGGTTTATCTGCGCAAAGCCCGTCGTTTTCATCGCTTCCGCAGCTAAGGTCAATATAGTAATTTGCCATATCAGAAACCTCCGATTTGCTTTCGGAGATATTCTATCATTTTTTTGCTCCGTGTCAACCTATTTCACGGCAATATAATCTATCATTACCCTGTCTATCACGATGGGATTTTCGGAAGAAATCTCGATGGAAAAATAGTTGAATCTCCTGCGGAAAGGGCGGATGAGATAATTCTTTATCGTGCCGTAGCCACCTGTGTTTTCCGCCGTATAAACATCGGGAGACGATATGCCGTCATAGCGAAGCGACAGCGTGAAGCTTCCCGCCGAGCGCGCATATATGCGAATGCCCGTGACCACTTTTTCCTTGCCCGATGCGGATAAATCGGTTGTTATACTGCTGTATAAGTTGCTTGATGCGCTCGCACAGTCATGCCTCATCGAGGCGATCATCGGAGTCGAGCCGACCGTCGGGATGTAGTTTATCTCATCGCCCGCCGAGCATAAAATTTCGCGTGCGCTCATGTCCGTGCGCAGATACCAGATGTGCGCCTTTTCGTTTTTCTCCGAGTCCGAGGTTGCGGAGGGCGCATGGGCAAAATAATTCCATATATATGTCTTTGCGCCCACCGCCAGAACATACAGCCCACCGCAGAAATCCGCCTTGGCGGCTTTGCGCTCCGTCTCTGTGCAGGAGAAAAATCCGTAGTCGCCCCATTCGATATTTTCGGATATTTTCCTGTTTGTATCGCGCTCGCCGATGCCGTATCTGTCAAAGCAGAAAATGCCGCGTTTTGAATTCCCGAATATTATTTTGTCATCGAAGGCGACGGCGCTCCCCGGCATATCGCATCCGAAATCACTTTTCAGCAACGTCGCCTTGCTCTCTCCTGCCGTGCCGCCCGCGCTTATGTCGAGCTTGTATACGGCATATTCAGTCAGCGCGAGATAACCGCCGTAATACGGCAGGATACCGCTTATTTTATACGGCATATTTTTGCTTGTCATGCCGTCGCACGGGAGATAGAGCGCGGATGTGTTCAGCTTATAGAAATAAATCGTTCTCGGTGCTGACGGCACGCCATAACCGCAAAGCACCGTGTCGTATGATGCCTCCGATATATTTTCGGTCAGATACGGATTCATATTGCAGAATACGGCTCTCGCAGCATTGAGTGTATAGAGTGAAATGCTCTTGCTCCCCGTCGCCAGCCTGCAATAAAGCGTATAGCCGCCCGTCGTCGCGGCGGTATTCAGCGTCACGCGGTAGCCGGTACTTGATGTCGTCACGGTATAGTCCGAAGTCGAGAGATATGCTCCGCTCGGATTTTTTACCCTGATGCTGCTCCCGTCAACAGCCACATTCCATGGCGTATTGAAATATGTTTTCGCCGTCGTCTTATATCTGAAAGCGACCTCGTCGGTGAAAATGTTTATAGCTTCGTCCGGCGAGCCGAGCGCGGTTCCGTCGGCATCAACATCATCATAAAGAACGGGAATCTTCGGCGATGCCTCGGTAATTCCGCCGTCATATGCGGATATTTTGTAAAGGATATTTCCGTCAGTCAAATAAAAAATGCCGTCACGGAAAAATACCGCGTTTGCCGTGCCCGAGAGCTTGTCCTTGTAAGTTTTGAAAGTGCCGGAGGCAAGCCGGATGACGATACTTTTGCTAAATAACAGCAGGTCTGCACCGTCGCCGCGGCAATGCTTCCGGACAGGAGTATTACCGAGTGCCGTGAATACCTGCGCCGTTGCAGTATCGAGCGTGGCGGCGCATGGCTCCGCGAGCGAGCAGAGCCTGCCGCTGTCGCCTATCATATTCAGCGTGAGCACAGAGGCATCGGAGCCGGCATTGCGGCAGAAACGGACTCCGCCGTCAAAATCGCCGAGAGTAAAGGTGCGTACGGCGTTTTCCGAGTTTTCGAAAACAGCATATTTTTCCGATATGAATTTTCCGTTTTTGCTCATTTTCGGATCACTCCTCTTCCGGCTGAGAAAAGAGAGCCGAGCGTATTTTTGATGTTCTTTTCATAGAGACGCACCATCCTGTCGTCATATTCCGTCATCAGACGCATATACCGCGCATTGTCGCCCGGGTATAGCCTGCCGCATAATTCAGCTGCCGCGGCATATGCTGCGGCATCGCAGGCATAGTCGTCAAGCTCCGGTTCGTATGTGCTCGCCGTATCGCCCGTCACCGCGGTCGGATATACATAATATACAAAAGTATAAGTTCCTGCCTTATCCGAAAAAAGCCTGCCGTCGCAGGCATATATGCCGTCTCTGCTGTCTATGGCAAAGAGTCCGTCCGGCATTTCGGCGCTGAATTTTCCGTCGCTTCCCGCGGTGAAAGTCAGCGTCACTTCCCTGCGCAGACATTTCGTGTCGCGCGCTATTTTGCGCAGTGCCATATCTATGCTTTTTATCATGGCGGCGTCAAGCTTGCTCTCTTCGCTTGCCGTATCGATGCAGGGCGCGAAAATATCGGTTTCAAGAAGAAATCCTATCTTGTCGCATATAGTTGCTAAAGTCATATAACCTCCTTTCGCCGCACCGCATGGAGCGGTGCGGCAATTTTATAAAAGACAGCTTTTCGATTATCAATATCCTTCCTCGCTCGCGGGAGCAGGCTTGGCAAAGATGATCGGTCTCGCATCGGAAATGCCGAAGGCGAAGTCCACATATGCGATATAGTCGCAAACAAGCGGATTTTCTCTGGGAGAGACAAGCACTGTAGGCTCTGTTATATAAACGAGTTTGAATACCTCGCGGAGAAGAGAGCTGTCGGCAACAGCCCATTCCGTAGCGGCAAACTTTGTGGAAGCGCCGCCTATCACCATGTATCTCATACCGTATGCGGGGTTCGCGCCGAGTCCCGTCTCGGGATTTGACTGAGGACATACGCGGGCGTCGGCACCACAGATTGATTTTGCCTTTTCCTCAAGCTCGGGGCTTACGAGAAGCAGATCGAAGTTTGAGAGGAAAGGCAGACCATCTGCCGTCACAAAACCGCCTGCCTGCTCCTGAGCATCGCAGATGGCACCGAGAGAAAGCTCCGCCGTCATGATGTTGGAGAACTTTGTGGTGCCGCCCTTCTTTACGAGATGGTTGGCATTTGCTACAGATACGCCGTCGTAGCAGCCGGTGGTTCTTGCCGTAGAGAAAAATTTATAGAATGCGCTGAGCACCGTCATATAGGCGGAATCAGCGAGACGTATGCCTATTTTTCTCGCCTCCTCGACAGAGTTGTTTTTGATGCTTTTGAAAGACACCGGCAGAGCAAGGGCGTGCTCATCGGGTTTGATTTTTGTTTCGAATGTGCCTGTCGTGTCGGCATATGTGAGAGTATTGCCGGTATACTTCTGGAGTGCGCCGTATCCACCTATATTCTGTGTGGAGTACTCGAGCGCATCCTGCTTTACGATGCCGGCGACGCTGCCGATAATGTTCATTCTGGAGTTGTATCTTTCGTCAAAGCTTTTCTTTACTATAGGATAAAGGTCACTTGACCATGTGTAAATATCATTCATTTATTGTATGTTTCCTTTCTTATTTTATGTTTTATACAGTTGTTATTTGGTTTTATACATCTGTTATTTAATTTTATACATTTGTATTTTCAGATTATTCATTTGTATGATTTTGAAGGTATGCCGTTGATTAGCTCATAATATTCCCTGTATGACATACCGTATTCGCGCGCCAGCTTGCGCTGTTTGTCCGATAGGGCGACGTCTCTGTTCACAGCCGACGAGCCGGACGGAGTGACCATTCTGCGGCTTCCCGCATTGCGCGTGCCCGCTGTCATTTTCATAAAGTCGCGGCATATCTCGTCAAAAGTCTGACTCTTCCCTCTCGCAAAAAGCGCAAACATCGGGTTTGTCACGACGGCGCGCGTCTCTTCTTCTGAGAGAGGTGCCATGCCGACCGACGGCTCGCTTGAGCCAACGTTTTCGTCTGTTGCTTTTTCGCCGTCATAGCCATCATCGCAGAAGCCGTCTGTTTCGCCGTCTCCTCCCTCATCATCGGCGACGGCAAAGCCGTCGTCGGAATGCTCATCGTCGCCGCTGTCCGCTCCGTCGGTTCCTGTTGCGGATTTGAAATCTTTCCCATCGGACTTCGCAGCAGAGCCGATATCGGACCCGCCGGTGCTTTCTCCGTCGTCTTTTTCATCCGATCCGGCTTTATCCGAGTCTGATGAAAAAATTCCCGTCATACCTGTTCCGCAGCTCCATGCCATAGCGGGAGATATAAATCTCGCAGGCTTCACTTCCTCGGGGATAAAAGGCTTCATCTCAGCCGCATCGACGTAATCATCGGGCTTTTCATGCGCGGATTCTTCGAGCGCATATTCTTCCCGTGTGACTTGTCCCGTGCTTCCTGCGTTCGCTTCCTCTGCCGCTTCTCCGGCAGAGGCTTTCTCCGCGTCATCGGTTCTCACCTCTGCGGAGTCTGAAAGTTCCATGCCGCTTTCGGTCTCGGCGGCAGGCGGATTTTCTTCGTTTATATCGGCCAAGGCGGTCGCCTCGGCATTATTTTCGATTTTCATTTCGTTTTCGTTCATGCTTCCTTCTCCTCTCCTGCTTTCGCAAATCTCTCATCGAGCTTTTCGCATATTTCGGCACCGTAGGGTATGCCGAGCGACTCGATATATGCGCGTACTATCGGGTAGTTTTCCTCTGTTATCTCGGTTTTCATCAGCTCGGAAATTGCCGATATCGTAAACGAACGCGAGTTCTCCAGTCCGTCGCCTGTGTTTATCTTCACATCCACTGTGGGAATATATCCGAGGAGTGCCATGCAGTGGTCGCATCTTTCAAAGGCACCTTCGCAGCCCGTACCGATAGCCGCAAGTCGCTCATGGCTGTAAACCTCCAGCGCAAAATAGTCAAGCAGTCGGTACAGCCTCGAAAAGCCCGCCTTTTTGCATACCTGCTTTGCGGCTACGCGTTTGCCGGCGAAATCGCTGAGGAGCGCGAGCCCTGTCGCCGTCGTGACCTGCGTTGCGCTGTCGCCCTGCATGAAATCATAGTTTCCGAGTGCTTCTTTCATCAGCGCACGGTATTTGTCCGCTATCTCGTAGTGGACGGTGCTGTCGCCCGCAAGTCCGCCGAGGCGTGAAACCTTGTCTATCATGCCCGGGCGTAGCTTCCAGACAGCTCCGGGATGATTCTGCGGATAGCTGTCGGGAGCGAAAGCATTTTCCTCATAGAGCAAAATGTCGTTTGCAAAGAACGCTGTGTTGAGCTGTGCAAAGGCAAGTTGCCTGTCGGCGGCGTCGATAAGCGGCAGTACCGCCTCTATTTCGCTTCTGCCCCAGATGCTGTTGTCGCTCATTATACGGCTGTATATAACAAACGGATAATGAGTGCAGGAGGTTTTATTCCAGAATTTCGGGATATAGCGCACCTCCCTGCCGCAGAGCAGAATGCAGAGCGCGATATCTCCCGCACGATAGTCATATGTCACTTCGGTTATATTTCCCGCCGCGTCCACAGTTTCGCAGGAGCAGGAGCCGTCATAAGGCTGGCGGAACCACCATTCCGTCACGTCAATAAGCGGCGCGGCATCGGAGGAATAAATATCCGTCTCTATGCCGAGCTCGGCATCGCGCTCGGAAAGAATCCTGTCTATGCTCGTCTCCATGATTGCGAGATCGTCGGCAAAAATGCGCTGTGCGGCAAGGCGGCTGAGCTTATATGTGTAGCCGATGTATTCGCACCCGTCGACGCTTGTGCTGTTCGGATCGGGATAGATATCCTCGGGTGAGGGATTTTCTATCGCTATCTCGTCAGTGCCGTTTTCGCCAGTCGTCAGTGCGAGCTTCCATACGGCACTGCCCATAATTCCGAGTCTGCGCTCGTTTACGGAGTTCTTTATTTCCAGCTCGTTTCTGTCGCAGATGTAGCGGACGACGCTTTCTCTCGCTTTCGCCATCTCCGCCTCGTCGCCGCTTCTCGCGGAAAATTCGAAATCGGGCATTTTCGCCTCTATCTGACTCTCCACATGGAGATATGCGTCTGGTACGGTCGCAGGCTTCCACGGAAGCTCGGTTCCTGCAAGGAAATCACCCGTCTGCTTTGCCGTATCATGTGCGCCGCCGTAATAATTTGCCATCCGCTGCCAATAGCCGTCAGTATTCGAGCGCGCTATTTTCGCCTCACGCAGAAGAAAAGCAATACTCTTTTCACGCAGTTCGGCTGTGTCATATGCTATGATATCTTCATCGTATTTTTTAAATAAATTCATTTCTTGTGAAAGTTCCTTTCTTCTATAATGTTTTTCAGCCTCGGTGCTTCGCAGGCGCGGTCGCCGGACGCCATGTCGCGCATATATGAGGCAAAATATCTCAGCGCATCGGGCGCATGCGTTATCTCATGAGGGAAAACGGCAACATCTGCGGGGTTTGCTTTGTCGTGCATGAGCAGCGGAAGCGAACGGATAAGATTTTCGCACCCGCGGAAAATGCGCAGGCGCACTCCGCCGTTTGCGTCGGGCTTAAGCCATTCCTTGAGCGCCATCCAGCCGTCGGTTCTGTTCGGGCGGAGCTTTGTTAAGAAACCCCCGTTTTCGGCAAAAATCGAAGCCATATCGCGCCCGCTGTCCTTCTGCCGCGACCATAAATCCGAGGGTGCTATAAATACTGTCCCCTCCGAAGCGCGGGCGAGAATCTTCCCTGCGGCTTCGCTTATGATAAGCGAGCTTTCGTATATCTCGGAGAGAACATATGCGCGCCCGTCGCGGCAGACATCTATGAAGAGTGCCGCCAGCATATCGAGCCCGTAGTCTATCGCACAGAAATGCGTCGTACCGTCGCCGAGCGCAAAAGGCTCGCAGGTATGGAGGCTGTAGTCAAATTCCGAGAAAAACTGCCCCGAGAAAACATCCCAGCTTCCGTAGAGCCATGCCTTTTTCAGCTCCTCCGGCAGATTTTCGAGCTGCCTTATGTAGTCGGGATTTTTTTCCGTCAGTGCCGCATTGTCGTAGACTCCCGCGGGGATGAAAGCATAATCATCGGGATTTTCGCTTTTGCGGAAGCGCCGCTCGATAAAGAGCCGTTTCACCCAGCCGTGACCGATGCCGCCGGGATTGCAGGTGAGATACATACGCTTGGGAAAATCGTTTGCGCCGCGGAGCGAAGCGCACAGCACCGTAAACATATGCTCGCTTATCTGTGTTGCCTCATCTATCGCTATCACATCAAATTCCTGCCCCTGATAGCGGAGCAGGTCGCTCTCCCGCGCGAGATATCCGAACTGAAGCCGCGATCCGGAGGCAAATGTTATACATTTGTCTTTCTCGGAATATTCACTCAGCCTCGGCACTGCGGCAAGAATTTCCCGCAGTGGGCGTATGTGATTTTCGGTAAGCTCCGGCAGGGTGCGCCGCACGAGCAGTATTTTTATTCCGCCGTAGCGCAGACACATCAGGAGGAGCTTGTATCTCAGCGCCCAGCTTTTACCGCCGCCGCGCGCCCCGCCGTATGCGGTATATTTGGCAGCGGAAAGAAAAAATTCTTTCTGCTTTTCGCTCGGAGCGATATTCAGGGAGAAACCGGTGCTAACCGGCATATTTATCCGCCTCTCCCGAGAGCGAAATTTCTATTTTCCCCTCTTCGGCATCGTCCTTGGCGCCCCAACCGAAATTCTCTTTCAGTATGGCGGTAGCAAGAGCGCCGTTTATGCCTCCGCTGATGCTGTTCTCTTCTATATACGCTTCTATCTTCAGAAGCGCCATTTCGACATCGTTGCAGAAACATTTGTTCGCCTTGAGGGCTTTAAATTGCCGCTTTGTTATCCCCAGCGCCAGACACAGCCCCGAGAGGGTGTACGGCTTGGTACGCCTCTTCGGGCAGAGCGCACAGCTTGCCTCGTCCTTTGTGCAGGAGGCGCACGCAGGCGAAACTATTTCGCTGTCGCACTCGCGGAAATATGCGGTGACGCGGCGGGCAAAAGCGGTTGGTGTCAGCTTGTCCTTATCTATGGTTTTACTCATTAAAAAAGAGCTTGAATATTCAATATGCAGCGGAAAAAGATGCCTTTCTCACAAAATCGAGCATATGCTCCTCGGCATATTCGCACCAGCAATCCTTGTGGATAATGTCGCCGTTTCCCTCTATCTCGAACGCCTCGTCGGTAGAGTAAATGGCGTATCCGCAATGGTCGCAGTAGGCAACGATTCTTGCGCGTGGCTTTTCCTCCGCCTCTTCATAATCCAAATACCTGCTCGTATCCATCACTCTCCTTTTTTTACTTCGGTTTTGCTACCGTGGCTATATTATACCACACATTTGTTCTTTTGTCAACGATTTTTCAGAACTTTTGTTCGTATTTTTAAAAATTGTTCGTTTCGGCGCGATTAGTTATCTAAAGTTGTCAAAAGTCTGCCAACATTTTTGGTCATTTGCACGAACACATTATTGTTGACTTTTCTGTATTTAATGTTATAATATCTATTAGAGTAAACACTCAAAATATAATTTTTTACAGCAAAAAAAGGAGTTACTATGAAAAGAATTTTATCCCTTCTTCTCGCTGTGGCTATGGTAGTGTTCGTTCTCGCGTTCGCTGTTTCCTGCGGAGACAAGCCCGAGAATACCACCGCCTCCACCACAACCGAAAAGACTACGGACGGAACCAAGTCGACAACCTCATCTTCAAATGGCGGCGACAGCACTACAGCTTCATCAGGGACACCCTCCGGCTCCGATGTTTCCACATCGGAAACAGACGGCACAACAGGAACTACGGTGTCATCCGAGGACGACGGCAGAACAAAGCATCCCGACTATCAGGATGTAAACTTCGGCGGCAGAACCTTCAAGTTTGCCGCTTCCGTCGGTCAGCTCGCAACATGGGACTTCTATGAGATTACAGCGGAGTCCACGGGCGACGACAACATCATCACAGAAGGTATCATCGCAAGAAACGCAACTGTCGAATCCCTCTACAACTGCAAGATAGAGTGCGATTATACAAACGATGCGCCCGCCTATGCCATGAACGATATGCAGCAGGGCAAGCATACGGTTGACTTCATCCTCTGGCTCTGGAATAATGCCGTTGACTATGACTGGACATACAACATTGCCAATATGGATATCGACTTCTCTCACAGCTGGTGGGATCAGAATTACCACGAGTCATTCTCCTATACCGTAGACGGCGTTGACAAGTGCTACAATATCTCCGGTAAATTCAACCTCCTCAGCTATGACGCAACATGGTCGCTTTTCTTCAATAAGGATGTTTACGAGAGACTCGTATCCGCCGGCAAGACTTCCATAGATATCTATGATGAAGTACGCAAGGGCACATGGACAATGGACAAGATGATCTCCCTCATGGATGCCGCGAAATCCGATGTAAACGGCGACCAGAACATGAAATATGAAGACGGCGATATATTCGGCTGTGTTACCATAAACAACCAGTATTTCGCAACCTCACTCATCACGGCGGCAGGTCTCCGCATGACAACAAAAGAGAACGGCACACATCATGCTATCAGCTCGCAGAATACCGATGTCAAGGCATACAGTGCCGCTATAGATAAGGCTATCGAGCTCTGGCAGTCACCTGCTTTCCTTTCCACAAGCGGTTCAAACACGCAGAGTTCTCTTACAAACGGTCAGGCGCTCTTTATTTCCGAGGTTCTCACGGTAGCACGCCGTATAACCGATGAAAACGCGCGCTTCTCCATAGTTCCTATTCCGAAGTATTCCGAGGATCAGGAGAACTACGCACAGCTCGTCTGCACAACAGGTGCGGGCCTCAAGGTTTCCGCTTCCATCACTGATATCAAAGCTACGGCAGACTTCCTCGAGGTATTCGGCTATCATTCCGAAAAAATTCTCTACCCCGCTTACATCAACTATTATAAGACACAGTGCTTCTGCGAGGATGAATCAGGCGAAATGCTCGATATCGTTCTCCGCACAAGAGTATGGGAATATGACAACTTCAGAAACGGCGGCATGATGAGCAGACTCACAAACTTCATTACAACAGGCAAGAACCAGTTTACAAAGGCGCTCGCAAGCATGGGCAACTCTGCAAACTCCGTATACGATGCCCACATGGCAACACTTAAGAAACTCAAATAATCCGCAATAATGCAATAATCCCCGTTCCGACAAGCCGTCGGAACGGGGATTATTTTTGCTTTTATTTATCGTATCTTTTTATATGTATCAATCACATATTCGCCGAAAGCCTCGCAGGTTGCTCCGCTTCTGTCTCCTGTGACGGCAAGCGCCTTTTCGCTCTGCGTGCATATTTCCATCGCACGTGAAAGCTTATCAGCCTTGCCGCTCATGCCGATATGGCGCAGCAGCATTTCGCAGGCTTTGAAAATACTCGAGGGATTTGCGTATTCGCCCAGCCCCTCTTCTATCATGCGCGGTGCGCTTCCGTGTATCGCCTCAAACATAGCGTATCTGTCGCCGATGTTTGCGCTTCCCGCCGTGCCTACGCCGCCCTGAATCTGCGCCGCCTCATCGGTGATGATGTCACCGTAGAGATTAGGCAGGAGAAATACCTGAAAAGAGCTTCTTATATCTTCGTTTACAAGATTTGCGCTCATTATGTCTATATACCAGTCCTGAGCGGTGATGCCTTCATATTCGGCGGCAATCTCATTGCATATGGCGGAAAATTTTCCGTCCGTTTTTTTCATGATATTTGCCTTTGTAACTATGGAAACGCTCGTTTTGCCGTTTTCCTTCGCATAGTCGAAGGCAGCTCGGGCAATTCTCTTTGTGCCGGGGTCTGTCGTCACCTTGAAGTCAAATGCGAGCTTATCCGGCACCTCAATTCCCTTGGAACCGAGAACATATTCACCCTCGGTATTTTCGCGGAAAAATATCCAGTCAATATTCTTCTCTGGTATGCGTACCGGGCGCACATTGGCATAGAGGTCAAGCTCACGGCGAAGCGTGACATTCGCGCTCTCCATCGTGCCGCCCTTCGGCGTGGTAGTCGGTCCTTTCAGCAGAACATGGCATTTTTTTATTGCCGCAAGCGTATCCTCGGGCACAGATTTGCCGAGCGCAAGGCGGTTTTCTATCGTCAGCCCGTCTATGCGGCGAAGCTCCGCTTTGCCCGCCGCTATCTCGTCCGAAAGAATAACCGAGAGCAGCTTTTCCGCCTGCTTCATGATAATGGGACCTATCCCGTCGCCGTCGCATATGCCGATTACCGTTTTATCAAGCGCGGCAAAATCCGTCTTGCCGCTGTCACCAGCCATTTTTTCGCATCTTGCGAGCTGAGAGCGAAGGAGCTCTTCAAAATGCGCCGTCGCTTCTTTTATATATTTTTCGTCTGTCATTTTATTTTCCTCCGCAGGTTTTTGTGTAACTGAGAAGTCCGCCCGCGCACAGAATTTCCTTCTGCCTCTCGGAGAAGCTGCAGGAGAGCACGGCACTCTCGCCGCTCGACTCATCCGTGAGCGTTATCCTGCCGCTGTCAAGCCCCGCAAATATATCGGAAAGCTTCAGCATATCGCCCTGCATAAACTTATCATAGTCCGCCTCGTTTTCAAAAGTGAGAGGCAGTATTCCCGCGTTTATCAGATTTGAAATATGTATGCGGGCAAAGCTTTTGGCAATGACCGCCTTTACGCCGAGATAGAGCGGCACGAGAGCCGCATGTTCGCGCGATGAACCCTGACCGTAGTTCACGCCGCCGATTATAATGCTCTTCCCCGCCGCCTTTGCTCTCTCGGAAAATGTCGGGTCGCAGACCTCGAAGCAATATTTAGAGAGATACGGAATATTTGAGCGGTAAGGGAGTATTTTCGCGCCCGCCGGCATGATGTGGTCTGTTGTAATATTGTCGCCTACCTTGATTGTCAGCTTTGCCTCGATGGTGTCTGCGAGCGGCACCGTCTCGGGGAGCGGCTTTATATTGGGTCCGCGCAAAATCTCCACGCTGTCCGCCTCCGCCTCGCTTGCGGGAGCGAGAACGGCACTGTCGTCCGTGCGGAAGCTCTCCGGCATATTTATCTCGGGATAGTCTCCGAGCGTTCTCGGGTCGGTGATGTAGCCGGTAAGCGCGGAAGCCGCCGCTATCTCAGGCGAAACGAGATAGACCTGTGCGTCTCTCGTGCCGCTTCTGCCCTCAAAATTGCGGTTGAATGTGCGAAGCGAAACACCTGCGCTGTTCGGAGAGAAGCCCATACCTATGCATGGTCCGCAGGCACATTCCAGCACTCTTGCGCCCGAGGCAAGTATATCGGAGAGAGCGTCGCAATCGGCGAGCATTGTGAGCACCTGCTTTGACCCGGGCGAAACGGAAAGGCTCACATTCTCCGCAATATGCCTGCCGCGCAGTATCGCGGCTACCCTGAGCATATCGCGAAGCGATGAGTTTGTGCATGAGCCGATGCATACCTGATCCACCTTCACACCCGAAAGCTCATCCGCGCGTTTTATATTGTCGGGGCTGTGCGGGCAGGCGAGAAGCGGCGTGAGCGCAGAGAGGTCTATATCTATCACTCTGTCATATACCGCATCGCTGTCGCTCGAGAGCGGCGTATAGTCCGCTTCTCTGCCCTCGGCGCGCAGAAAATCGTGCGTTATCTCGTCGGAGGGGAAAATAGAGGTGGTGGCTCCCAGTTCCGTACCCATATTCGTTATCGTCGCCCTCTCGGGAACGGAAAGCGTCTTTATTCCCTCGCCGCCCCATTCGATTATATAGCCTACGCCGCCCTTTACGGAAAGTATGCGGAGAAGCTCAAGACTTACATCCTTGGCACTCACCCATGGGCGAAGCTTTCCCGTGAGATTTATCTTCATCATCTTCGGCATGGTGATGCAGTAAGCGCCGCCGCCCATGGCAACGGCAACATCAAGTCCGCCCGCACCGAAAGCGAGCATGCCGATACCGCCGCCCGTCGGCGTATGGCTGTCCGAGCCGATGAGCGTCATTCCCGGCACACCGAAGCGCTCGAGATGCACCTGATGGCAGATGCCGTTTCCGGGGCGCGAGAAGTAAATTCCGTGCTTCTTTGCCACACTCTGGATATATCTGTGGTCATCCGCGTTTTCAAAACCCGACTGCAGTGTGTTGTGGTCTATATAGGCTATCGACTTCTTCGTTTTTACTCTCGGAACGCCTATCGCCTCAAATTCGAGATAAGCCATCGTGCCCGTTGCGTCCTGCGTGAGCGTCTGGTCTATGCGAAGCGCTATCTCGCTGCCGACATTCATTTCACCGCCGACAAGATGCGCCTTTATTATCTTCTGTGCTATCGTGAGCCCCATTTTCAGTTCTCCTTATTACCGTGTATTGCCGCGAGAATGCTGTCCCGCGCATTTTTTATATGCTCCGTGGCAAGCGCCTCGGCGCGCTTTGTGTCGTGCGCCGCGAGCGCCTCGTATATCTGCTCGTGCTCTCTTGCCGCCGCCTCGGCTCTCGCATCGTTTTCAACGGAAAGCCTGCGGAATCTGCGCACCTTGCGGTGCAGATTTTCCAGTATTTCGAGCAGTGTTCTGCTGCCGCAGTATTCGTAAACAAGCTTGTGAAATTCGCTGTCCGTATCGCGCATTCCGTCGGGCGCGTGGCGCTTCGCATAAAAAAGCTGAAGCTCCAGCGTGTCACGGAGCTTTTTCAGCTCCTCGTCCGTTATCTTCTCGGCACACATGGAAAAGGCAAGCCCCTCTATGCGCGAGCGTATCTCGTATATATCGTTGATGTCGTCCTCATCAAAGCGGCAGACAGCCATGCCTTTGCCCGTCTCATAAATCAGATTTTCCTGCATCAGACGCTTCAGCGCCTCGCGCACGGGGGTTCTCGAAACATCCAGCTCGGCACAGAGCTTCAGCTCGGTCAGCATTTCGCCCGGGGCATATTTCCCGCTGAGGATATCGTCCTCCAACCGCTCGAAAACCCTGTCTGCCATGGAAACAGTCTGTGACCTCTCCATCATACCCTCCTTAATCCTTGCCGCCCGTTATCTCGCGTATCTTCTCAATGACCTCTTCATCGGAAATTGCGGTCTGCCTTCCGTTTTCATACATATCGTCGACCCAGCCCTTGAGCGCGAGCACGAGCGGACTCTTCTTGTCCACAGCCTTTTCGCCGGAGAGACGCAGATTGTCGTTTATCCAGTAGGCGATTCCCGCAAGCCCCGAGGTTTTCGTTATCATAACTCCCGCGCTCCTGCCGAGAATCTTCTTTGTATCAAAAATATTGTATATCTCCTCATCCTTGAGAAGCCCGTCGGCATGGATGCCCGCCTTTGTGACATTGAAATTCTTGCCTGCAAAAGGCGTCATCGGCGGTATGCTGTAGCCTATTTCGTTTTTGAAATATTCCGCTATCTCGGTTATCACAGTAGGATCCATCCCGTCAAAGGTGCCGCGCAGAGAGGCATATTCCATCACCATCGCCTCAAGCGGAATATTTCCCGTGCGTTCGCCTATGCCGAGCATCGAGCAGTTGACGGCGGATGCGCCGTAGAGCCATGCCGTCGCCGCGTTGGAGACAGCCTTATAGAAGTCATTGTGCCCATGCCATTCAAGCATTTCACTCGGCACATCCGAGTAGTGCTGGAGACCGTAGACTATGCCCGGCACGCTTCTCGGGATCGCAACCTCGGTATAAGGTATGCCGTAGCCCATTGTGTCGCAGGCGCGAATTTTCACGGGGATTCCCGCGTCGTTGGACATCTGCTGGAGTTTGTTTACAAAAGGCACTACGAAGCCGTAGAAATCCGCTCTCGTTATATCCTCGAGGTGACATCTCGGCACTATTCCCGCCTCAAAAGCGTCGGCAACGGCGGAGAGATACATATTCATCGCCTCGCTTCTCTTCATTTTCAGCTTTTTGAAAATATGATAGTCCGAGGCGGAGACAAGTATTCCCGTTTCCTTTATTCCCATGTCACGCACGAGGCGGAAATCCTCCTTGTTTGCGCGGATCCACGTCGTTATCTCCGGAAATTTATAGCCGAGCGCCATGCATTTTTCCAAAGCTTCCCTGTCCTTCTTGCTGTATACGAAAAATTCGCTCTGGCGGATGATTCCGTTTTCGCCGCCGAGCCGCGCAAGCATCTTGTAGAGGTCGACTATCTGCTGAACCGTATAAGGCTCGACAGACTGCTGCCCGTCGCGGAAAGTGGTGTCCGTTATCCATATATGCTCGGGCATGCCCATAGGCACGCGGCGGTGGTTGAAAGGCACCTTCGGCACGGCATCATAGGGATAAATATCGCGATAGAGGTTCGGGTCGTCTATGTCCTGGAGCTGATATCTGTATGATTTCTGCTCAAGCAGGTTTGTTTTTGATGAAATTTCAAGCATGGTTCTGCCTCCCATTGTATTATTGTATACAAGTATACAACGCCGTGAGCGATTTGTCAATATCTCGTGATAAAATTTTCCCGATTTTCCGAAAAAATGCCGTAATAATGCCCCGCCGGCGAAAATATAAATATAGCAAAGACATTACGCGAGCGAAAGGCGGCATACGATGATTTACGACGGCGACGAGCGCGCCATAGTACTGGCGCGATATATTTCGGAAACGAAAGGAACAGTAAGAGAGGCGGCAAAGCATTTCGGAATAAGCAAATCAACGGTTCATAAAGATGTCAGCGAGCGCCTGAAAAATATATCGCCTTCCCTCTATGCAGAGGTGAAGGAAATACTCGAACGCAATAAAGCACAGCGGCATATCCGCGGCGGTCAGGCGACAAAAGAAAAATATGCCGATATGCGCCTGCATGGCGTGCGTACATAAAGCAAAGCGAAAGCCGCGTGCTTTCGCTTTGTTTTTATCTGCCGAAACAGTTTTGTGCCGTGCCTGCGAAGAGGCAAAAGCCAAATAATAATCTTAGCAAAAAAATGAATACAAAAAGTAAAAAAAATCCCCCTCTCATGTGCTATTATATAAGCATAAAGTATAATTTGCGGGAGTGTGCATATGGAAAGAAGTGCAGAAGCTTTGAAAGCGCTGCTTTGCGACTTTTCGCAGAGTGAGAGTAAGTACCGCGCGGTGCTTCAAGAGTATGTCTGCGTGCGCTTCGGGCTTGACAACGAAAGCGAAGAAAATATCGGTGCGCTCGCCATCCTCAGTATCAGAAAGCAATATCCCGATATGCAGAAGGAAGAGGCGGCAAAGCGCCTCGGAAATTACGACTGTCACAGGATAACCTACGCTGTCCAGAAAAAGATTCTCATGCTAATGGAGCTGGAGAAAATCACAGACACGCATATTCCCGACGATGCGGAAGATACCGCAAGCGTAGCCTCTTATATATATTCGCAGAAAACGGAGGCTTGCCATGTTTGACTCCATGAGCTTTCGTGCGGCATTTTCCTCCGTCATAAATTCGGATTTCGTTTATTTTGATAATGCCGCGACGGCGCAAAAGCCCGACTGCATGGTAAAAGCGCTCTCGGATTATTACGGTTCGGCGCTCGGCTCGGCAGGGCGCGGGCAAAATCCGCTCTCGGAAAAGGCAAGCGCGGCTTATGCCGCCGCAAGGCGAAGCGTGATGCGCTTTATCGGCGCCGCAAAGCCCTCGGAGATTATATTCACCACGGGTGCTACCGATTCGCTGAATATGCTTGCCGCTTCGTATCGCCGCCGCCTCACGAAAAAAAGCAATATCGTCATCTCCGCCCTCGAGCATAATGCAAATTATCTCCCGTGGAAAAACGCCTGCGAAGAAGCCGGCGCCGAGCTTCGCATAATAGAGCTCCTTGCGGACGGCTCGCTTGATATGGATGCGGCACGCCGTCTCATAGACGAAAATACGCTTCTGCTCTCCGTCACCGCCGCTTCAAATCTGACCGGCAGACTTACGGATGTGCGCGCACTCTGCGATATGGCGCATGAGGCAGGCGCCGCTGCGGCAGTCGATGCCTCGCAGTACGTGCCGCATATCGCACCCGATGTAAATGTATTTGACTGCGATTATCTCGTTTTCTCCGCGCATAAGGTCTACGGGCCCGAGGGGCTCGGTGTGCTTTATTGCCGTGAAAGCCTGCTTGATACTCTCGCTCCGTTCCGCTACGGCGGCGGCATGGCAGAGGAGCACGGCGGAAATATAATTCCGCTTCCCTCCCCCGAGCGCTTTGAAGCGGGCACGCACCATGTGGCGGGCGCAGTTGCTTTCGCCGCCACGCTTGATTTTCTCTCAGGCTTTGACGCGGGAGAAAAGCTCGCATATACCCGCTCGCTTTCGGATTATGTATATTCTTCCCTTTCCGCCGGGCGCGGCATAAATTTCATCGGTCACTCGCGGGAAAATCTCCCCGTGCTTTCGCTTACCTTTGAAGGCGTTTCGCCGTCGGATATCGACCTCATGCTCTCCATGCGCGGCTTCTGCCTGCGCAGCGGAAAGCACTGCGCTTTTCTTCCTGTTTCGCGCTTGGCGGCGGGCGGCACACTGCGCATTTCGATAGCTCCGTACAATACGCCGGATGAAGCGGAAAGGCTCGTCTTTGCCATAGCAGAAGCAAAAGAATATCTTTTGAGGAAGAAAATATGAATTTTAATGAAAGAAAGGAAAAATTCCTTTCCGAATACAATGCTCTCCCGTCCGATATGGAAAGGTTTGATTATATCATAAATAAAGGAATGCGCTCCGCATGCGATTACGCACCGTCCGAGGAGGACAGAATAGAGGGTTGCGACTCGGGTCTGTGGCTTTGCGCATCGGCGGACGGCGGATTCGTCTCCGTTCGTGCTCATAGCGACGCCGCATATGTCATGGGGCTTGCGGCGCTCATATGCGAGCTGACAGACGGACTTTCCGCATTAGAGGCAATGGAGATAGACACCTCTTTCCCGCATGAAATCCCCTGCGTCTATCCCATGACAGAATTACGGCTCTCAAGCATGGAAAAAATGCTTTTGAAAATAAAAGAGTGCACAAAAAATATTTTATAAAATTCCGGAGGAAATTATGTTAAAACACGCAATGGATGTAAAAGTCAATGTCCGGCCCATTTTCAGCAATGTGGTTCATACGGCTGTATGGGAAGGCCCCTGCCGCGTAGGCAGACCGGAGATTCTCTCGCCCGAGTATGAGTCAAGATCCGGCAAAGAAGAATTCAAAAGCTGGAAAAAGACTGTTGTCGAAGGAATCTGCGCCGAAGCAAATGTGCTCGAGCCGCTCTATATCGAGTATGACGAAACATTCTATGTTTCCGATGAAAAGCTCCATGAGCTCGCTCCCAATCCTTCGGAAGTAGACCTTTTCCTCATCACATATCGCGTCCCCGGCATCGAACGCCTCGGCATACCCGTTTCAATGATAAACTGCGGACCCACGCCCGTTGACCTCGTGGCTTTCTATCGTGATATCGGACTTGATGCCTATATGGCTCATGACTATGAGGAATTCAATGATATCATCCGCCGCCTGCAGGTCAAAAAGGCACTCGCAAATACAAAACTTCTCGTTCTCACGGCAGACGAGCAGTTCCCTGTCAGCGTAAACAGCTCAAATCCCGATATCTATGGACTCAACCTTAAATACGGTATCCGCAGTACGCGCCATTCCATACGCGAAGTATTTGATTATATGGACATCACCACAAGCGAAGAAAAATTTGCCGCCGAAGCAAAAGCTCTCTCCGATAAAGCGGAAGCAAGCACGATAAGCGACAGACTCATCTGCCATGACCTCGATTATATGAACGCCGTCAAGAGCATGATGGAGAAATTCGGATGCAATGCATTCACCACGGCTTGCAAGGAGCTTTGCGCTTCCCGCCTGCCCATGAGAAACAAATGTACACCCTGCCTCACGCACAGCCTGCTCCGCAATGACCGCATACCTACCGCCTGTGAAGAGGACCTCAATGCATGGATGGCTGTCGCCGTTCTCATGTATCTCACAAAGAAAGCCCCTTTCATGGGCAATCCCTCGCTCGTAAAGGCATATAAGCGTCCCATAGAAGACCTCGGCATGACAAGACTTGTGGCAGGTCCCGCAGAGGGCTTTGATGAAGAGGTTCTTGAGGTTCGCCATGCTGTTCCGCCGACGAAGCTTCTCGGCTATGATAAGCCCGAGATGCCTTTTGAACTCGGTCACTTTACATATGAAGGCTTCGGCACAAAGGTTCAGGTAAATATGGCAGATACCGATGATAAGACAGTCACCATCGCGCGCTTCGACCGCCATGGCGAAAAGATGATTGCCGCCAAGGGCGAAATCGTCGGCTGTGCTTACCGCGATATCGAATGCAACCCTGCCGTATATTATCATATCGACGGCGGCGCAAGAGAATTCCGCCATGCACTCGCAGACGGCGGCTACGGACATCACCTCGTTGTCGTTTACGGCGACTACCGCGACGAACTCAAAAAGCTCGCAAAGATAGTCGGTTTCAAGATGGAAATCTTTAACTGATACAAAATTTCCTGCTGATACATACATAAATCAAGAGCCGCTCGCAATCTTTGGTTGCGAGCGGCTCTTGATTTTATTTGATAGTGCGTCTCGATCAGGCACCATGCGGCGCCGCCGACCGTCACCCTCGAAGCTTCATATGCAAAAATCCTCTTGCAACATACAGTTGAGTTGCAAGAGGATTTTTTATTTACATTTATTTGAGACCGACATCAAATCCCGCAATCAGCTTACGCAGGATGATAAGGTCAGCCGCGCCGACCTTGCCGTCACCGTTGATATCGACTAATGAAGCATCGAGGTCGTTAATCAATCCGGCAATGTATTTGCGCAGTATAATTAAATCCATGGCGTTCACCTTGCCGTCATCGTTCAGGTCGCCGAGGATTCTTCTTTCCCTGCCGCAAACGGTACACTTATCGTCCTCACCGAAAGTGTGCTCCGTTATATCCGTTTTGTCGCCGCAATATTCGCATTCGTGATAATGCGATTTTGAGTTTTTCGACCATTCTGACTTATATTTATGCTCCGTCGTGCGCTTTTCTCCGCATACATTGCAATCCGTATCGCATGCGTTGTCGTAGACATGCTCCGCCTCGTCAATGTTCAGATGGCAGTATACGCAGACATGCCAATGCTTTTCGGCATTCTTTTCCCAAGGCGCGTATATATGAGCCGGTTCTCTCTTATATCCGCAGTCAAGGCAATCCGTATCACAAAAAACTTTGTAATTATGCATTCTCTTGCTGACAGTTCCTCCACATGCAGTACATATATGCCAGTGATACAGCTCGTCATTCACCCATTCATCGCCGGGTTTATGTGGCGCATCTGTTCGCCAGTAACCGCAGATATTGCAGTCTTTATCGCAGTCATCCGTGTATTCATGGTCTGCAAATTCGTAAATACCGTTACAGATGGTACAATAGCGGTGATGCTTGTCATAAAAAAATCCATATTCCCATCCGTCTTTGAACTTGTGTGATACTTCTCTTTCGTAGTCACATTTATTGCATATTGGAGAGCAAACATAGTTGTATACATGCTCTGCCTCGTCCTTCTTGTCACCGCATACGGTACACTCATGCCAGTGCGTTTCTTCATTTGACGAATATTTCGCACCGTACTTATGCTCGCCAAGCTCGCCGTATTCAAATGTCTCCGTGCCGCATTCTCCGCATTCGCATGAATAATAATATACCGCTTTCTGCTGACAGGTTGCTTCGCTCTTCAGATATTTCCCGGAGGCGTTTTCCGCCGTGAAACTGTGTTCATGCGTATCTTCTATTACAACAAGCACTACTTCTCTGCCGAGACGCAGATATCCAGCCTTGATTTTTTTATAACCGAGAGCATCAGCGATAGCTTTCAGATTATCGGTAAAAGCTTTTATGAAAGCGTTTCTGTTGCCCGTGACAAAAATATCCGCCGCACCTTCGTATTCCTTGATGATTTCAATTATTCTGTCAAGGTCGAAGGTCTCCATGCGAAGGTCAAGCATGGAGAAAAGATTTGCATCAAGACTTGTGCAGGTCGGGATTCTGTAATTTGTTTTTGCTATCGTATGATCCTCTAAGAGTTGAGCTGTTGTAATATTGAAATAAGCATGAAATGTATAGTTGCCACCATCATTCCATGTTAGGTCCACATAATAATATTGCCCGTCTATCTTTACAAGATTCCATGCATGACCTACGCCGCCGCTCTCGCCGAGGATAAGAAATGACTGGATGCCGACCTTCTGCAGAAGATACTGAAGAGCCTCGGCATAACCTTCACAGACAGCCTCGCCTTCTACAAGCGCACCGTAAGGGTCATGCGCATGAGGAGCATCAAGAACATATGTAATTCTTTCCGCCAGGCTGTCATGAATATACAACTCGCGATCAAGTGCGTTCATATCCTCTGTGATGCCGGAAAGAATCTCCTCTGCCGCCGCATTGAATTTCTCCTTTGCGGTCTTGAGAACTTCCCCTGAGAGTATGTAACCGGGAGTAAGTGAAACTACTGTTTTCAAACTTTTATTATATGAATAATTGTGACTTTTGCCCAACCAGAAAAATTCCGCATGGTCGCGAATGGCAATATCAAAAACCATAAGAAATTGCTCTTTGCTTATGGCATTTGTACCGTCATAAACACTGATTTCTTTTGCACTGCTGTTCAGACCGGAAACAATCTGATCGTATGCATAAATCAATGCCGCGGAATTTGGCAGTTCCGAAAGTATGCTTCTGCCGTAATATTCAGGAAGCTTGTATCCATGCGTGGATATTTCTGCGTCCGCATCATAGCTCGGCGCTTCCCATTTGATAATGCTAACCTCATCATCGGGAATAAGAATTTCCTCAAAAGTATACGGCTCATAAGGCTTTGCCGCAGTGGCATGAAGAACAGCTGCACCGAATATCATAAAGATGATAAACGCCATGCAAAATAGTTTTACTGATTTTTTGCCCATAGTATTGTTTCCTTCCGAAATTATGTCTTATTTGCACTGATTTTCTCATTCCGAGTCGGCTTTTCAAAAAAATTTCCATAGCCATACAGACTCGAATAACAATGCTTTATTTGATAATTATATCATATGTCGACCGAAAAATCAATAGCAACTGTGCAATTTGCCGTTTCATGGTGTTTTGCATAGATTCCGCTCATAAATATTGTTATATAGATGCTATTTTCATGATTTAATTGTCATTTTATATAAATAACTATACCGTAATGGCATCAGATAAAAGCATATCGGGTTGCATTATGATTTCCGGCTTGATTGTTTTCATGCAATATTAAAACAGAGACTTTGACTAAATTCAAAGTCTCTGCTTTTGCTATCCGCGCAGGAGGGGGTCCCGCACGGGTAGACGCGAAAAATTATTGCATTTCTTGATGTATCAATGTACGAATGGAACCACGATCCCGAAAATCAATCCAACTGAACTGATGGTATTAGATGAAAAGCAATTAAAAATCTTCATTTCAGCGATTCAAAACAATGAACAGTGGAGAGATTTCTTCTACCTTGAGATTATGACAGGCTTGCGCAGAGGGGAAATATGTGCACTGAAATGGTCGGATTTCGATATAGTTGAGAGAAAATTACATGTAAATCGATCGGTAACTCCACACGGAGCGATTGGGAAAGCCAAAACATGCTAAAAAATAGAATGATTGTCAAGCAGTACACCATTGCATTATTTTTACGATATTGAGCCGGATTTTTGTTATTGTCAGCGGGGATCGAGTTGCAAAATTGTTCGGATTTTTTTGAAAAAGCCGACGATTAACTTGCAATTTACTTGCACTGGCTATGCACTAACTATGCACCAAACCATTTTCGGAATGGTAGAGGCGAATAGACAGTAGCATAATAAACAAAAATCGAGCCTGAATCTTACGATTTGGCTCGATTTTTTGTTCATTTCATACGAAATATTGTGTATAATTGACGAAATAGCTACTTGCCGTGAGTAAGCTATTCATATATAATATCTCCTTGTAAAGGAGGAATACATATGAATAAACCCTATACGGAAAAGGAAAGAAGCTCAGTTGTCAATCGCCATCTCAACGGAGAGAAAATTTCGGATATATCCCAAAAAACAAATATTTCTCGCGGCACTATTTACGCATGGATAAAACAGCGTCAGGAATCATTTGGCGAAAAAGAAATACCCAATTATCGCGACCTGCATTTTCTTAGCCAAAAATGCAATAGGCAAAAAGATATGATCGATATTCTGCGAGCATCCGACTGTTCCGTAAATTCACCATTGAGAGACAAATTCAATGAAACCTATTGCAGCAGACAGTCCTTCTTCGCCAACATATATCGATATCACAAATATTCCTTCAATTGTTCCGAAAGGACTGATAAGTCAGCCGTTTTAGACTTCTCGCCGTTTTCGATATTGCCCAAAACATAATCTGCTACTTCGGGTTGCCAATAAACTTTAAGGTTTTTCTTCGCCCTGGTGACCGCCGTATAAAAAATATTCTTTGTTACCTGCTCGTCCGATTCTTTAGTAATCACGATCTTAACGGAATCGAACTCCAAGCCTTGCGCTTTGTGGATTGACATAGCGTACGATATTTGAAACGGAAGTTTTGTTCTCGTATCCATATCCGTATCGTATTTGTCGTTATAATATTTCATTTTGGTCACAATAGCATAAAACCCGGAACCTTCCTCCACAATTTCTATCTCGTCAGATAATTTGCCGAAATAACTTACACTTTCCAACAATTCAATTTTAAACGTTATGTTTTCCTCTTCGTTTTTTATCCCGACGATTTTTCCGCTTAAATTGTTATAAATGCCATACGCGCTGTAATCGTTCGTTATAAAAACAACGGGGTCGCCGACTTTATATAGGTTTTGCTGATATTCAAAAGCGTCATTCGGGTTGGACGCCTGCAAATATCTGTTAATATTATTTATTCCGTATAAGCCGTCATAATTAAGACACAGGACGACTTCATTTTCCTGAACCTTAAAAATATCGTCGCTTATTTCCTCCGTCATTTCGTAGGCAGAAAGCAATTCGATGATATTTTTCTTTTTCCCGTGCCTTACCTCGTCCCAGATTTTTGTCAGTTCGACAACTTTTGTCCTGTATTCAACGTCCAAAGTAAAAACAACGTCTTTGGCTTTTAATAAATTCAACAATAAATCGAACCAATTACCGAACTCAATCGACTCTATTTGCCCTGGATCGCCGACAACCATAAAAGCAGAACTTTTATATACTTCGATAATCTTTTCTATCGAATCCGTCGAAACAAAACTCGCCTCGTCGACAATAATTATATCACAATCTTCATGATTCTTTTCTTTTTTAAATTGCGCTATGTTTTTATATGTAATATCGCCTGCAAAGTCTTTTATTTTTAAATTGTTATTCGCCGTATTTGTAGTTGTCAGACATAAAATTCTTTTATCGGGATTATTCTTGATAAATTCTTTTATAATTGTAGTTTTACCCGTTCCCGCAGACCCCTTAATCAACGCAACCGACGAGTTTTTTAAAGATTTGCTCAGTATATTCTTCTGCGCTGCAGACAAAAGAGGATTTTCGGAATAATCGTTATTTACCTGTACGTTTTTTGTTTTACACAGCTTTATTACTTCTAAAATAACGTTTTGGGTGGAGTTATAGTAGCTTTTAACCGTATAATATCCGCTGATTTCTATTATCCGGTGGTCAGAATAATACGAATTTATTCTTAACAATTTTTCATTGAACCTATTTTTTAATTCAATGAATTTTTGAACGGAATAGCCAATGTCGCTGGGTTTTACGAAAAGAGTATTATTCTGATTGATGTAATTGACTAAGTAATTATATAAGATCTCGTCAGCAGAATCCGAAGCGTCATAAAGTTCAAACAATGTATATAATGACGGCCTTGCCTCTTTCGGTGAAAAAGCAAACGGCATCAATTCAAACGATTTTGAACCAAGCCGAATTCTCAATCCGTCAAACTCACCGTTATAAGCCGGCATATTTCCGTATGGTTTATACGCCTGCGCTTTTATCGTACGGTTTCTCATATCCGTCAATAAAAATCTGATTAAATTCCCTCCGAGTTTGCCGCTTCGCAAAAATTCTTTTACTTTACTTATAAATTCTGTATAATATCCATCGGGAGCAAGACAAATTTCTTTTTCGCTATCGATTAAATCTACAAGTGACTTCCTTTTATCTTTAATCGTTTTCATCAGCGCCGAATATTCTTTATCGCGTCTGCATTTCTCATCGTTATAGTTAATTAAGTACAACAAATTCTGAAACGCACACGGCCTTATTAAATACTCGTAATCGTAAATTACGTTTATAAATATTTTTGTATTTAAATACGTGATTTCCTTGTTCGCAAGCAGAAGTTTTAAATCATAATCGAATCTTATATTTTTAAAACTGTAACAAACGAAAGTATTGAACTTGTTTGCCCTATCATCGGAAACATCGAACACATATTCGTAAAATATATGCCCGTTGATATATTTCATCGATCTCTTTTTAACAAAGTATTGATTGCGGGTCATCTGCATCGAACCGGGCTTGGAATGAAGCAATACAAATAGAATTTTCTCATAAAAAGAAACAAGACTTGTATCTAAATCCAAAGGATATTTATCTATATTTTCAAGCACGCCTATTCCGTATTGTTTCTGTAAAAAAGTTTTTAATCTTATTAGCTGCGGTATATATTTTAAGGTCAACGCCTCCGACTGCATCGGCCCGAAATCCATATGACCGACGCTCGAATCCAACAATGAATGAAATTTATAAACGTCATAATGCTTGTCTCTGACATACGTCCGCACGATCTTCAGATTATCCTGAGTCTGATATAAATCGGCGTCATTTTCTTCATCATAAACCTTATACATGAACGCTTCGCAAAAGTTTCTCAAATGCGATAAAACATCTACCGACACTTCGCTTCTGTTTTCTTCGTTTACTTTAGCGAATTTTTTATTTATAACGTCCGCTGTTTCTCTTAATCTTTTGTCGACTATTTTCATGTTTTGTTCCTCGCGTTGTATGATACATATCATTTCAATCAAGATTTATCCCGATTTTGTTTAATTCTGCCGTTATTCCGCCTTTTCCATTTTTTCCGTAACGATATCTTTCAGGCAATAGTTGTCGCAAATTTTTGATATTATCAATCAAACTACAGCCTTCAAATCCATCAACACTGCAAGTTTTAAGTTTATAGCCTGCTAAAAATTTATGATGACTTACAGCATTCCTTAACTCTTTTACAGCAACTAAATTCTTTTTGCAATAAGAATCACCGAATAGTTGAGTTCTATCTTCAATAGGAAGATTTTCTACTTGTTTAATTAAACAACCAAATTCAGTATTTTCAAGAACTTCAAATAATTCTTGTCCTCTCTCAATATTATCTTTAATCCAGTTTCTTTCTCCCCGACCGTTAATCCAAAAATTTTGCTGTAGATCGTTTCCGTATTTATTGGAAACAAATGCTCGGATATACTCTTCTAAAGTAGCAAGATAAATATATATCACATCTCTTGTTGCTTTGTCTGTTCTTAAAAGTTTAGATACTTTATGCCATTGAACTTTTTCACCAAGAGAAAATGAAAGCCCTAAAAAATCAAGAACTCTACAATGTAATGCAACTCCTTTTACCGATATATAAAACTCTGCTTCTTCCTTTTCCTTTTCATTATTAAATTCAATAAACGGCAGTAGTTCGTCTTTCGTCATAGCCTTTCTCTCCATCTCAAATAGTTGTTAACTTCTTCTAAAAAAATGTCAATAGTCGCACGACGTTGCGATTCGTCTTTTTGCTTTTCTTTAACAATTTTCGGTAACAAATAGTTCTCTAATAAATCTTTTTGTTGTTCAAAACTCATTGCTTTATAACGATTATATATATCCGTATGTTTCGTTGGCAGTTGAACCCAAGTATATTGATTTTCTCCATTCCTTCTAATACGGCAGGTCTCATCTGGATTGATTATCACAAAGTCAAAAGAAAATTTCTCAGTTTCGACGTTAAATTTACAACCGTCTTTTGAACATCTTACCGTTATAACGGTCGTCGAATCTTCAACTTTTTCGTTCTTATTCCTAACCGATGTGAAAGCCCGTAGAAACCTTTTCTTAATACTTGTCGGATCTAAATCCCCTTTTGAATTTTGAGTCAAAACTATTTGATAATCCAAATCATATTTTCCGTTTTTATCCTGAACAATACATCGACGTGTTTGAGAACCAATAGGCCGGCAAAAAAACCTGTATTCTTTTCCTAATAGTTTATGTACATCACGTATAATCCTGTCTGCCCTTTGTCTGGCTTCCGAACTTGCTTTTCTCGTAATCAATTTCACAATTAAAACTACCCCCTATATATAATTATACCATATTTCGTCATATTTTTCAAGCCGTTTTGTCTTTCAACCTGTAACTGATATTCTTCATATGCTTTTCAGTTGACTTAAATCCATATTTTCTTCCAAAAGCATTGCAATTATGATATAATTTTGCTCATTATTTTTATACAAGGAGCAAAATTTATGAACACTTACCCCGAGAAAGAAAAAATCACCGTTGTAAACAGATACTTAAACGGCGAAACAATTTCAAAAATTTCTCAAAGCACCAAGATATCCAGAACGACCATCTATCTCTGGATAAAAGAACGCAACAACTCTTTTAATAAAGGAAAAGCTCCCGATTTCCGTCATTTGCACGATTTACAAGAAAAATGCGACAGACAACAAAAGATTATCGAAATATTGCAACGCTCACCATGTACGCCGAGCGCGCCGCTATCAAAAAGATACGAAGTAATCAAAAGCCTTTCCGATGAATATACCGTAAATATCTTATGCGAAGCACTGAAAGTCGCGAAAGGGAGTTACTACAACCACATACTGCGCAACAAAAACGGAAACACGAAAGCCGCAAAAAGAAAGTCCGAAATGCTTCCTGTTATCGAACAGATATTTCACGATTACAACGAAATTTTCGGGAGCAGTAAAATTTATGCGATTTTGAAAGACCGCGGGTACGCCATATCCGAATCCACCGTTGCAGAGATTATGCACGAGAACGAAATGTTTTCTATTCGTGCTTGCGCGAAAACGCTTTACAAACAGCATCAGGAACGAAAAGAAAATATATTGCAACAACAATTTCAGGTTTCACGCCCGAATGAAGTTTGGGTAAGCGACGTTACACATTTCAGAGTTTTCGGAAGAACGTATTACATTTGCGTTGTTTTAGATCTATACGCGAGAAAAGTTATCGCATATAAAATTTCACGGCATAACAGCACGCAACTGACAAAATCCACGGTTAAAGCGGCTTATAAAACAAGAAAACCGACTGAAATCCTGCTTTTCCATAGCGACCAAGGCAGTAATTACACGTCAAACGAATTCCGAAAATACTTAAAAAGCCTTAATATCATACAATCGTTTTCAAATCCGGGAATGCCCTACGATAATTCGGTTATGGAGTCTTTCTTCGGAAGTTTTAAGCGAGAAGCATTATATCGCTACCGATTCAAGACGGAAAAAGATTTTTTTGAAGGCGTCGCAACATATATACACTTCTATAACAACGATCGACCGCACTCTGTTTTGATGAACCGGACACCGGATAAATTCGAAGCCAAATACTTCAGCGTACATAAAGATAAAGCCGATCCCGAAACCGAACACTGGTGGTTCGAAAAAATATTGTTCGAGCATTCTTACCGTAATTCCTGTATTTTTCGCAATTAAATGTTCAGTTTGAAACACATCATTAAACAAGGCTTTTTATCAGGAAGCACCTGCGTTTTTGCATATAAAAAGACCTTGAAACCGAACAATTACAGTTCATATTTCCACGCCTATTCAGCTTTTCAATTTTTCGCAATTAAATCTTCAGTTTGAAACGCATCGTTAAACAAGGCTTTTTATCAGGAAGCACCTGCGTTTTCGCATGTAAAAAGACTTTGAAACCGAACAATTACAGTTCATATTTCCACGCCTATTCAATATTATGTATCTTTTCCTTAAACCGCCTTAAATCTATCCTCAAAAAAATCATTTAATGTTTTTGGGACAGGCATAAGTGCACATAATTTTGAAACAGCATCTGCTTGCCCAACACTAATTGTCATTTTTCCTTTTCGCTTAGAACTCAAAATAACATCCGATTTCCCTGCCACGTAATTAATTATGCACACAAAAAAGCTTAGCAAGTATTTACCTCTGGCATAATGTTCGGAAGAGGAATGTGCTTTAAGTTGAGCGACATACGATGCCCAATCAACCGTGTCATCATATGTCACTCCACTTTGCTTAAAAACATACTTTAATAGTTTGTCATCATTTTTTAACTCATCAGAAATTGTCAATTCGGTTTCATTGATTCGAAGAATGTTATTAAAGTTTATATTAGCATAATTAGCTTCAACAGAATTTAATTTCCAATAAAGAATCAACCCCATTATTGGATCGATAATATTATAAAACTCTGCATTCAACTTAGAATAATACTCTCTTAGTTCTTCTTCATCCGAATCATCAATATCATTCAGTCCGCAGTAAAATTTAAGCGTATTAAGAAATGTCATAAAAGTACACAACTCATTTTCGATAGAGTACTTATCTGTTACATAAATATTCTCGTCTTGCGGTGTTCTTTCCAAAGTATAATCCGATAAATCCCTGTCGATAACAAAAAGAACACGGGATTTTGAGTATAAATCCCAATTGAGTTGATCATACGTAGCTATAACCTTTTTCCTATTTCCTGCTGGTATAACGCTTACCTTATAACCGGCTTGTTGATATTTAGCAGTTTTTACTCCATAATAAGTAATATCATCTTTTCCTTCGACGACAACTATTATTTTTTTTGACTCATTTGAGTTGGAATATTGTTGTTTTATTTTTAGCGCAGCCTCATTTATAGATTCACGCGCTTCTATTAAACTTTCCTTGGTAATCATATTCTTTAGCCTTTGGTAACAAACTCATTTATTCCATGAACACTATTTTCCAAATCATTATCAAACACAAATGGAGAATGAGTGGTCGCCAGCAATCCAACAAACTTGGGGCTTTTGACAATATCGGGCAGAAAAGTTTTTTGCCAATCTACCGAAAGAGACAATTCGGGCTCATCAATAAATACAAAAACCTTTTCATTTTTGTCAAGATATAGATGGCTAAACAACGAGACTATTTGTTTTTCTCCAGAAGAAAGATCTTGAAACTTAATTTTCGCCATTTTCTCTTCGCTATAATTCAAAATGTTGAAAACATCACAAGAATAGTTTTCACTATTATAAATTATTGTATTATTGACTAAATACCTATTAGCCGTTTGCTCAAAAGCTCTTATATTTGATTCAGCATTTTTTATTTCATTATTGAACTCCCAAAGCTGCATAAAATAATGACATATTATCTTAACTTGCCCAGGATAAGAATGCTTATTTGTAGCTCTGAAATCATTTATTATGCCCAAAAGTTGGTGTTTTCTTTTTTCAGATAAAATTGACGAATCAATTCGTGCGAGAACCTCTTTGATTTCCTCATCTTTCAACTCTCTTATCTTCTTATAGCTTTCAGATCGCTCATACGCCTTGGATACAATTTCGCCCAAATACCCCAATGTTAGTTTGTTTTGCCTTGCCTGAGACGATGAACGAAGCATATCAATCTCGTCATCAACCAGTTTTCTAACGTCATTCATTCCAAACTCAACAAGTTCAATAACCTTTTCGTTGTTAATTATCCCCTTTTTCTTTTCCCAAGTCTCTATATCTACTTCAGGAAAAATATTTTGAAGTTGTTCTTCAATTCTCCTATATGTGGGCAAATAAAGAATTTGTGCTGGAAAATTATTATTGATTTTTTGGGTAATTTCATATAATGTGTTCACCACATCTTTATTAATAATTTCGGAAATATACTCATAGGGCAAGCGGTAGAACCTGTGGAAGTTATTGATATTTTTCTTTTGTGCATTTTTTAAATCAAAGATTGTTGATATTATGCCTGCGCCATGACCTCTTTCACCAACTTTTCTATCAACAAAATAACTCATTCTATCAATATCTTGGATTCGATAAATATCAGTAATTACATTTTCGGATATTTCAATAGTGTCGTTTCCAAAATAAACGACTATTTTCTTAAAAGGATAATTGTTAAGCAAATCCCAATTACACGACAATACCGCATAAATAATTCGAGAAATTGTCGTTTTTCCAGAACCATTTTCTCCAACAAGAATAAGAGTATTATCTTTAAATACAACCGAAAAATTCCTATTATTATACAGCCCTAATATATCAATCTTTTTTATAAGTGTTTGCATAAGTCAATTTCCTTTCAAAAAATATCGCTTTACTATATTATGATATTATAAACTGCATAATAATTCAATAAGAAAAATGTAAAATCTTAAAACATTATGTAATATATTATATTTTTTATTCATCACATAATAAATTAATTAAAAATCTTGTGATATACTATCGTTTCATCACATACTTAATGAGCAACAATGCGAAAGAGCAAGAAACGCTAAAGGCAACCGTATTGAAACTTTATTCTGCCGGCGCAAAAGTCGCGGACATCGTCATCAAACCTGAGTACCACGAAGCACGGTATATTATTTGATCAAAAATGGAATGCCCAAAGATCTATCAACTTTGAATTCATTATGCGGAACTCTTGATATAGAAAAAGGAACATACTATTCAGCCGACGACTTTGCTTTTATATTTCACAGTTTCTCCGTAATAGAAAAACCGCCTTTCAGCACGATGTCAATCG
>ERZ860322.445-NODE-445-length-31070-cov-4.562341_pt1 | contig 31070 bp, 29 predicted proteins | sample MGYA00509979_ERZ860322 | MGnify/ENA primary metagenome ERZ860322 (study PRJEB30046, sample SAMN00715217) | human gut metagenome | study: EMG produced TPA metagenomics assembly of the A metagenome-wide association study of gut microbiota in type 2...
CCGAGCTGGAAAAAGAGGTAGAGGCAGGCTTCAACATTCTGCGCGCCGTGGGCTTCCCGGTCACCGGACCGGAGGTCATCACCTGTCCCACCTGCGGACGCACCCAGTACCCCTGCACCGAGATCGCCAACGAGGTGGAAAAGCGGCTGCAGGGCTATAAAAAGTCCATCAAAGTGGCCGTGATGGGCTGCGTTGTCAACGGTCCCGGCGAAGCACGCGAAGCCGATATCGGCATTGCGGGCGGCAAGGGCGAGGCTGTGCTGTTCATCCATGGCAAGCCCATCAAAAAGCTGACCGGCGATAACATTCTGGATCAGTTCATGGACGAGATCTATAAACTGTAAGCATTCTTTTCACTACTGCCACACCTGCAAAAACGGGTGCGGCAGTTTGTGCTGTATAAAAAGGAGTACCATTTGTGACACCACTCGTATCCAACCTGTGGCCGCAGTTCATGGTGGACCCGGCATTTGCGGCCTGCTTCGGGCAGGTCATTGTGGAGCATGCGCAGATGCTGCGGCAGGAGCGGCAGGTCATCTTTACCCTGCGCAGCGGTGCACCGCTGGACAAAAATCTCTGTGCCCGGCTGCTGGCATCCCTGCAGCCGGATTATGAGGGCTTTGAGCTGCGCATCCAGAACCTGTTTGGCTATGCCATGCTGGACGAAGCGGCCCTGCGCGATCTGATGGAAGAGATGAAGCGGGACGGCGTGCCCATCAATGGCTTTCTGGACCGGTGCAGCATCACCATCCTGGGGCAGAGCATCACCGTCGGGGTCTGTGCCTTCACATTTGTAGCCATCGCCGAGCTCGAAAATCTTATCAAGCTCGGAAGGCTCTGTATACTTATAATTGCGTACGGGAGGAGCATTTTCCACAATGCGGAAAATGATGTTTGCCGCATCGTCCTTTTCCGGAGTGTCGGGCATGGAGTTTACCGCATCGAAGAATTTTTCGTAAACGGAAACGTCCTTGCCTTCATCAAGGCACTGACGGTATTCTATAGGGAGCTGCTTGAAATAAGCCTCCCATGTCGGCTGCTTGGAATATGTGGGAAGAGTATTGTGCGTTATGCGGAGAAGCTCTGTATCGCGCGAATCGATACCGCTGAGGAGATAGTCTACGGAAACATCGAAAAACTTTGCTATGGCGACAAGATTTTCAATATCGGGCATGGAAGCGCCGGATTCCCATTTCTGTATAGCCTGACGCGAAACGGAGAGTGCCTCGGCGAGCTTTTCCTGAGAAATGCCGACCTTGGCTCTGAGCTTGTAAACGGTTTCATTGAACAGCATAATTACACCTCATAAAATATATTGGTATGCTCTAATAATACAACCTTGCATCGTTTTTTGCAAGCAATTGTTGTGCACTTTCTTTGACAACTGCAGGTAGCATACAAAATAAGCGCGGAGACTTGATTTTCGCCGATTTTTATGATATATTTAAGGTAAAAAGAGAAAAACAACCGACAGTTGAGCGGAAAAACGCCATATGGTTGAGCAAAAACAACTGTTAATCCCTTAAAACACGCCTTTTTCAGTGGTAAAATAGAGCCATCAAAACGAAAGGAGACATACGGATATGTCACAAACACTTGGTGAAAGAATAGCAAGCTTAAGAAAAAAGGCAGGACTCACACAGGAGGAGCTGGCAGAGAAGCTCGGTATTTCTCCGCAGGCTGTTTCAAAATGGGAAAACGATATTTCATGTCCCGATATCATGAGTATTCCGAATGTGGCAAAGATTCTCGGAGTGAGCACGGATACGCTTCTCTCGGGTGAAGCGGCGGCGCCTGTTTCATATGTTCCCGAGGGGCAGCGCAAGAAGACAGACGATATGTTTATGCGTCTTTTGCTCACGGTTGACGACAGCGACGGAGACAATGTGAAAATCAGGATAAATCTGCCGCTGGGCGTGGTTAAAACAGCACTTGATGCGAATATGGTTTCTTCTGTAGTTAATATCGGAGATAAAGGAAAGCTCAGGGATGTCGATATGAACAAAATCATTTCGCAGGTTATTGAGATGGCAGAGAAAGGGCTCATGGGCAATCTCATGGAGCTGGATGTCGGCGGCGAGGACAAAGTTCATATGGAATTTTTTGTAGAGTAAGCCATGAAAATCAAGATAAAAGATGAGAATAAAACCATAGGCTTTGCTTTGCCGAATGCGTTTCTCCTCGGGTCGCTCGGCGCGAATTTCATCACGCGGAAAATAAATAAAAGCAACGCGAAAAAAGGTATACCCACGCGCGTATCGGCGCGTGATATGCGAAAGATATTTCGCATGCTCCGCCGCGCGAGGAGAAAAGGAAAGCACATTCTCGAGCTTGAGGTCGGGGATGATGTGAAGATAGTGATTTAATAAGCGGAAAACAGGACTGCATCGCAGTCCTGTTTTCTGTTTATTTACGTTCCGTCTGTTTTTTCCATTTCGGAAGCATTGACGCTTCGCGACGTTGGCGGTTATATTCCGATTTCGGATTTACAAACTGACGCCAGTCGAGATCGCCGCGCTCAAGCGCACATATAATCGTCTCCGCGGTGGCTATGTTTGTAGCTACGGGAGTATTGTGTATATCGCATTCGCGGACAAGATCGCTGTCCGTGAGAAGCTCATTGAAATCTGCCGTTGTATTGTTATCACGGAAGTACAGGAGGATATCTATCTCATTATATGCTATTCTGGACATTATCTGGTCTATGCCGCCCTGCCTGCCGGGCAGAAGCTGCTCAATCTCGAGTCCCGTGGCATCGGAAACCATCTTGCCCGTTGCTTTTGTAGCGCATATATGATGCTTTGCCAGAACGCCGCAGTAAGCTATGCAGAACTGAACCATAAGCTCTTTCTTTGCGTCATGTGCTATAATAGCTATTTCCATATTTTTTTCCTTTCGTTGCTTCGGAAAACGGCGTACCGAAGCGTCGTTATTTTATTTCCTTCAGTTTGCGTATATGAGAGAAAAGCGGAACGGATTCGCCGAGCGTTCTTCTCGCGATATTTTCAAAGGCATTTGTAATATTATGAGAGAAAAGCTCATCTGTGAGTGCGCCGTCGTTGCCCGCATAGATAATCTCGGGATCATACGGCACGGCGCCGATAAGCCGCACGGATGCGCTCTCCACCATTTCGAGCACATCTCGCTTTGCTGTCTTCACGCTCCTGCCGCTAAGCTTATTTACGATAAGTCTCATGCGGGAAACGCCCTTGGTATAGAGAAAAGAAGCTGTCCTCTCTGCGGCACGTATGGCGGCACGGGAGGGCGAAACGATGATATACGCCGTATCCGCGACAGAGGCGGAGAGCAAAAGCGGCTCGCCGACGCCACCGGGGGTATCTATGAATATGAAATCGTATCTGCCGCTGTCCCTGTACTCGGCGACGGCGCGACGGAAGGCAAATGCCGTGAATCTGCTGTCAAACGAATACGGTGCGGGGACGAAAAACAGATTTTTGCTTCTTCTGTCCGCGATGACCGCACGCTCGGGCGTTACTCTGCCGAAAATGACATCGCCTATATCATAGAGTGCTTCATCGGAGAGACCGAGCAGGATATCCATGCATCTGTTTCCGAAATCGCAGTCTATGACGAGCACGCGCTTTCCGAGGAGAGCCACCGACATGGCAAGATTGGCGCATACGGTAGATTTGCCGACGCCGCCCTTGCAGGAGGTGAAAAGTATCACTTTTGTTTTTGATGAAAGACTTTCGTTTTCCATTAAAAATCGCCTCCCTCACATTTTTCTGACAACTCTTTTATTATTTTATCACCTTGAAGCCTCTTTGTCAACGGAAATGAGTCAAAATATTAAATATGTTGCAAATATCACAAAAAACAAGCGAATATATTATTTAATTATTACTGTCTCCAGCGTAGCAAAGGCTTCTTCTTCGAGAGCGACAACGTCAACTCGCGCTTCTTCGTTTTCGACCTTGTATATCTCGGGCTGGGTGCGCGGATGAGCGGGCGTGAAAACGGTACAGCAATCCTCATAGGGGAGGATGGAGGTCTCAAAGGTATCTATTTTGCGTGAAATTTTTACTATATCTTCCTTATCCATGCCGATGACGGGACGGAAAACGGGCATATTCACCACACTGTCCGTGACGAGGAGCGCTTTCATTGTCTGGCTTGCCACCTGACCGATGCTCTCGCCTGTTATGAGCGCATCGCAGGAAAATTTATTTGCCGTGCGCTCCGCAAGGCGCATCATGAAGCGACGCAGGAGCAGAGTAAAATAGTCCTCATCGCAGTTGTCGCGCAGAACCTCCTGAATATGCGTGACGGAAATGATATGGACTCGGATTTCGCCCGCATAGCCCGCAAGCTTTGCGGCGAGGTCGAGAACCTTTTGTCTTGCGCGTTCGCTCGTGTAGGGGAAGCTCTCAAAATGCATCGCATCTATGCGCACGCCGCGCTTTGCCATCATGAAGCCGGCGACGGGGCTGTCGATACCGCCGGAGAGGAGCAGGAGTCCCTTGCCGTTTGAGCCGGTCGGCATGCCGCCTACGGCGCGTTCCTGACCCGCGCAGATATATGCGGCGAAATCGCGTATTTCAACTCTGACGCAGACCTGCGGTGCGTGAACATCGACTCTGAGCGCGCCGCCCGCGGCTTCGAGTATAGCCGCGCCGACCTCGGCGGATATTTCCGGCGAGGTGAAAGGAAATTTCTTGTCGGAGCGCTTGGATTCCACCTTGAAGGTGCGCACGCCCGATAGATAGGGCATAAACACGGTACCTGCCGCTTTCAGTATGGCGTCCATATCCTTTGGCAGCTCTATCGCACGGCTGACGGCGGAAACGCCGAAGGTATTCTTTGCCGCCTCGTATGCCCCCGTGATATCGCAGGTTTCCTCGAGCGGCTCGATATATGCCGTGCTCTGTATATAATAAATTTTGAATTTGCCGAACTGCGCCGTGCGGCGTGCAAGCTCATTTTTCAGCAGGTGCTCAAAATGGGAACGGTTGGCTCCTTTGAGCGTAATTTCGCCGTATTTGCAGAGAATTATTTCTTTCATTTGTCATTTTTCCTTTCGGGATGATAAAATTTTCGGGAAAATTTAAAAATCCTATTCCATAAATCGCAAAAATATATTATAATAGACAAAACGGGACTTTTTTCGGCTGTTTTACCGTGTCCTGAAATCATTATACAATTTTTCCGCACTTTTTTCAATCGTTTTTGAAAAAGAAATAAAGAAAAATACGGAGGTTACCATGAAAAGACTTTACACACTCGATATCGCGGGAGAGGAGCTGAAGCTTCGCAGTGAGGATGATCCCAGATATGTTCAGCATCTGGCGCATGAGCTCTCAAAGAAGATAAACTATTATGCGCTTTCGGGAGCCGGCGTATCAAAGCTTCAGGCGGCTATAGTATGCGCGCTTGACCTGCTCGATGAGAATTACCGTCTGAAATCCCTGATGGAAGATGCTCCGAAAAAGGACTCAAAGAAAACCGACGGCGGCAAGAAATAATGACCGAAGACAGAAACGCCCGCCTGCCCGAGCTTCTCGCTCCGGCAGGCTCCGCCGAGGCGCTTTATGCTGCCGTTTCCGCGGGAGCCGATGCCGTGTATTTCGGCGTCGGCACTTTCAACGCGCGCATGAATGCGAAGAACCTTGCGGAAGGCGAGCTTGCAGAGGCGACAGCGTATTGCCGCAGGCTCGGCGTGAAAACATATGTCACGCTCAATACGCAGCTCTACGGCGGCGAGGTATATGCGGCGGCGGAGACGGCACGCGGGCTTTACAATCTCGGCGTCGATGCTTTTATTACGGCGGATATCGGACTTGCACGGGTGCTGCGTTCGGCTTATCCCGAGATAGAGATACACGCGAGCACGCAGATGACGGGGCAGAACGAAATGAGTGCGCAGGTGCTTTCGGAAATGGGCTTTTCCCGCATGGTGGCGCCGCGCGAGCTTTCGCTTGCCGATATAAAGGCACTCTGCGAAAAGTCGCCGATAGAGACGGAAATATTCATCCACGGTGCGCTCTGCGTCAGCGCCTCGGGGCAGTGCCTTTTCAGCTCCGTTATCGGCGGCAGAAGCGGAAACAGGGGGCAGTGCGCCCAGCCCTGCCGCCTGCCGTATTCCTGCGGAAAAGGGCAGGGCTATCCGCTTTCGCTAAAGGATCTCTGCCTTGCTTCGCATATGGAGGAAATTATCTCCTCGGGCGTGGCTTCGCTGAAAATAGAGGGCAGGATGAAGAGCGCCGATTATGTTCACGGCGTGGTAAAAATATACCGCCGCCTGCTCGACGAGGGCAGAAACGCAACGGCGGATGAATTGGAGGCTCTTGCGCGGCTTTTCTCGCGCTCGGGCTTTACCGACGGATATTTCACGGGGAAGATTGATTCCTCTATGCTCGGTGTGCGCACCGAGGACGACAAACGCGCGAGTACCGCGCAGGGCGGCGGAAAATATATAGGCGAGCGAAGGCCTGCCGCTCCTGATAAGAGCGGAATTTTACGCCGACCGACCGCCCCTGCTGCACGGCACGGCATACCGCGGCGGCGAGGAGATATGCGTCTCTGCTACGGGTGAAAGCCTGCCGGATGCAGACTATCCGGCGATACCGCAGAGCCGCATAGAGGAAAACCTTACAAAATTCGGTGCTACAATCTACCGCGCACAAAAAACGGAAATAACGGGAGCGGAGAATGCGCATTTTCCGCTCTCGGAGATAAACGCGCTCCGCCGCACTCTCTGCGGGAGACTCGACGCGGCGGTACTCGGCGAGCGCGAGCCGCTCGAAAAGCGCGATATGCCGAAGGCGGTATCGGAGCCGAAAACGGCACCGGAAAGAAAAATAAATTTTGTGAGCGGGAAAGCAGATGCGCACGGAAAAACGGCATATTTTGTCTATGCCGACAGCATAACGGAAGCGGCAAAGGCTTATTTCGAGCGCATTTATGTGCCGCTCATGCAGTATGTGAAGCTGAAAAGCCCCGCGGAAAATATCGGAGTGGCTTTCCCGCCGGTGGTATTTTCGCATGAGTGCGCGGAGGTCATCGCCGCGGCGGAAAAGGCGGCACAGATGGGCTGTCGCTATGCGCTGATAACCAATCTCTGGCAGACCTCGACGGCGAAGCGGCTCGGCTTTGAAGCCTGCGGAGACCTGCGCCTCGGCATATGCAACGGTGAGAGCGCCGCGGAGACGGCGGATATCGGGCTGGAGCGCTTTATAGTTTCGAGCGAGGCGAGAAAGTCGCCTGCCGCCGTGATACCGCGAGGGCAGATAATCTATGGTGCGCTCCCCGTGATGACGCTCGAAAAATGCGCGATAAGGGAGATATGCGGTGCGAAACTGCCGCCGATATCCGCCTGCCGCTACTGCGATACGCACAGGTTTTCATATCTTTGCGACAGGCTCGGGGTGAAATTCCCGATGGCGCGCGAATATAAGCACAGAAATGTGATATTCAACAGCGTTCCCGTTTATATGGGCGATAAGAAGAGCGGCATGGACTGCGAATTTTATCATTATATATTCACAAACGAAAGCTGCGCGGAGATTGACCGCATAATCGGAATTACGGAAAAAGGCAAGAACTACGGCGGAAAATTCTGCCGGCTTTCTTCGCCGAAATGAGGATAATATGTTTAAGAAAATCATTCTCGCGTCATCATCGCCGCGAAGAAAAGAAATACTCGAGAGGCTCGGACTGCACTTTGAAATATGCTCGCCCGATGCGGACGAGACCTGCAACGAAGAGATAAAGCCATGGGACTATGTCTGCACGCTCTCGCGCAGAAAAGCCGATGCCGTGAAGGAAAAATACGCCGGCGAGAACGATGTACTCATTATCGCCTGCGACACAGTCGTCGTTTACGGCGGGCATATCATAGGCAAGCCCGAGAGTGAAATGCACGCACATGTCACACTGGGGCTTCTTGCGGATTCGTATCACGATGTCTACTCGGGGCTCACGCTCATCGGAGACGGCAAAATCCTGTGCGAGAGCGCGCGCACGAGAGTGAAAATGCGCGACTACAGCGAATCGGATATAGAAAAATATGTCGCCTCGGGCGAGCCGATGGGCAAGGCGGGCTCGTATGCCATTCAGGGGCTCGGCTCGGCGCTTGTCGAGGGCATAGAAGGCGATTACTATAATATAATGGGCTTTCCCGTGCCGCTTTTCTGCGATATGCTGAAAAGGGAATACGGAATATCGGTTTTTGATATAGCGGAGTGATAAATATGACAGAAAAAGAGAAAAAAGCGCGCGCGGCGTATGTCGCCGCCGAGCTTGAAAAAATATATCCCGATGCCGCCTGTGCGCTGGAATCTGGCGGCGACCCGTGGCGGCTTCTTGTCATGGGCAGGCTCTCTGCGCAGTGTACCGACGCGAGAGTGAATACAGTATGCCGCGAGCTTTTTGCGCATTTTCCGGATGCCGCGGCTATGGCGGCGGCGCCGCTTGAGGAGATAGAAAAGCTCGTCTATTCATGCGGCGTATACAAGGTGAAGGCGAAAAACATACGCGATTTTTCCGCGATAATCACGGAGAAATACGGCGGCAGGGTTCCCGACAGCATGGAGGAGCTTCTGACTCTTCCCGGCGTCGGGCGGAAGATAGCAAATCTCATACTCGGCGATGTCTACGGCAAGCCCGCGATTGTCGCCGATACGCATTGCATACGCATTTCAAACCGCCTCGGGCTTTGCGACAGCAAGGTTCCCGAAAAGGTGGAACGCACGCTCTCGGCGCTGGTTGCGCCGGAGAAGCAGTCCGATTTTTGCCACAGGCTCGTGCAGTTCGGCAGAGATACCTGCGATGCACGAAAGCCGAAATGCGAAGCATGCCCTTTTTCGGGTTTGAAATGCAAAATCTGATGAAAAAACGGAGTTTTTTATGGTAAATCAGCCTTTGGCAGACAGAATAAGACCGAAAAGTCTCTCCGATGTCGCGGGAGACCCGAAGCTCTTCGGCGAGAAGGGCATTTTCGCCTCTATGATAGCGAGCGGATATATACCGAATATGATATTTTTCGGTCCCTCGGGGACGGGAAAAACCACCGTGGCAAATATCATTGCCGAGGCGGCGGGGAAGACGCTGCACAAGCTCAATGCAACGACGGCAGGCATTTCGGATATAAAGGAGGTTATCGCCGATACCTCATCGCTCATGGGTTCTGGCGGCGTGCTCTTATATCTGGATGAGCTTCAGTATTTCAATAAGAAGCAACAGCAGTCACTGCTTGAATTTATCGAGGACGGCAGGATAACGCTCATCGCTTCCACTACGGAAAATCCGTATTTTTATGTTTATCCCGCCGTGCTCTCGCGCAGTGCCGTCTTTGAGTTCAAGCCGCTCTCGCGGGAGGCGCTGACGGGCGCACTCGAGCGCGCTGTGCGTGTTCTGGAGGAAGAGGACGGCAGGAAAATCGGGCGCGAAGACGGCGCACTCTCCATGATAGCCGCGGCGGCTTCGGGGGACGCCCGACGCGCCGTAAACCTGCTCGAAAATGTCTACAGGGTCTGCGGCGAGATAACGGAGGAAAATATCCGTGCCTTCCTGCCCGAGATAATGGGAATGGCGGGCTTTGACAAGGCAGGCGACGGACACTATGACCTGCTGTCGGCTTTTCAGAAGTCGATACGCGGCTCCGATCCCGATGCCGCGCTCTTTTACCTTGCCAAGCTGCTTGCGGGCGGTGACCTCATTTCCGCCTGCCGCAGAATACAGGTTATAGCGAGCGAGGATATAGGGCTGGCATATTCTCAGGCGGCGGCGATAACACGCGCCTGCGTGGAGAGCGCACGCGAGCTCGGACTTCCCGAAGCGGCTGTTCCGCTTGCCCATGCCACAGTTATGCTGGCGACGGCACCGAAATCAAATTCATCGTATCTCGGCTACTATGCCGCGCTTGAGGATGTGAACGCAGGCAGGGGCGCTGAGGTGCCGCGATGCGTGCAGAATGTGCATTTTGACGGAGAGAACATCGATGATAAGGGGCAGAACTACAAATACCCGCACGATTATCCTAATCATTATGTCGGGCAGAGCTATATGCCGCTCGACCTGAAGGAACGAAAATATTATCGCTTCGGCGAAAACAAGGCGGAAAGCGCCGCCGCGGCATACTGGGCGCAGATAAAGAAAAAATAAGGTGATGCTATGAATATTATTCAAGTCGGCTCATCCGGTCATTATGAATACGCCCTCGCGGCGGCAAAAAGAGCGGGCTTTCGCTTCACGGGGATATGCATGGGCGACCGCAGAGAAAAGAATACGACGAGAGAGAGATTCCGCAAATTCGGATTTGAGGTTCCTTTATACGAGGATTACTCGGAGATGCTGGAAAAGGCCCCCTCGGATATAGTGATAATAAATTCGTTCATGGGCTATAATGCGGAGTTTGCCGCAGAGGCCCTGCGCCGCGGCAAGCATGTTTTCATAGAAAAGCCGATAGCGACAACGCTTGACGGACTGCGCCTCGTGATGCGCGAATACCACAATGCAAATACAAAAGAGATGCTCGAAAAATGCGGCAGAAAAAGGGTTTGCCTCTGCGGAATGTTCGGCATACTCGACGAGCCGCAGTTCATGACGGCACGGAAGACAGCCGCGAGCGGCGTGCTCGGCGAGATCCGCCTTGTAAACGCACAGAAATCATATAAGCTCGGCGAAAGAGAGGAATTCTATTCCGAGAGGGAGCTTTACGGCGGCACGATACCGTGGGTGGCGATACACGCCATCGACTGGGCATGGCGGCTTTTCGGTCTGCATTTCACCGAGGTGACGGCAAGGCAGAGCAGAGCCGCAAACGGCGGAAACGGCACTATGGAATCAGATGCGATATGTCTTTTCCGCGGAAGCAGGGATGAGATAGTTTCCGTTTCCGCAGATTACTTCCGCCCCGCCGGAGCACCGACTCACGGCGACGACCGCATACGTGCCGTCGGCGAGCGCGGCATAATGGAGGTTCGCGCCGGCAAGGTGTATATCACCGATGAAAACGGCGAAATGGAAGTTTCCGAATACGAGAAATCCGGAAGTATTTTCGATGAATTCATAAACGAGACAGAAACGGGTAATCCCGGCAGAGTTTCGGCAATGGGCAGTTTTTATTCCACTTATCTCGCCCTCTGCGCGAGAGAAAGCGCGGACAAGGGTAAAACAGTGGCACTGGACTTCGACGCTTTTTGCCGCGAGATATAAATATAAAAATGAAAAAACTGTAAATTTTGCAAAAAAATTCAAAAAAATATTGTAAAATTCAAAGAACCGCGTTATAATACAATGTTGGAATAAGCATGGGAGGTTTGCCGCTTGAAAGAAGTTGATATGTATACCGACGGCGCCTGCAAAGGCAACCCGGGAGCGGGAGGTTTCTGCTGTATACTGAGGTATAAGGGCAAGGAAAAGCTCGTTTCGGGAGGAGAGGCAAATACAACCAACAACCGCATGGAGCTTTGCGCCGTGATAAGCGGACTGGAAATTCTCCGCGAGCCCTGCGAGGTGACGGTTTATTCCGACTCAAAATATGTCGTGGACGCGATGAAGCTCGGCTGGGCGCGCGGATGGAAGGAAAAGGGCTGGAAAAAGAGCGACGGTAAAACGGCACTCAATACCGACCTTTGGGAGCGGCTGCTTTCTCTTTCCGAGATGCACAGACTGAGGTTTGTCTGGGTAAAGGGACACGACGGACACGAATATAACGAGCGGTGCGACAGGGAAGCTGTCGCGCAGGCGGAAAAATTCACATAATAAGCACAGAGAGGGGATGTGTAAATTTGGAAAAAAGATTTGTTTACGCAGACAATGCGGCTACAACGAAGCCCGACCCGAGAGTTCTTGAGGCGATGAAGCCTTATCTTACGGAATGCTGGGGAAATCCTTCGAGCATATACAGCTTCGGACAGGACGCCAAGGAGGCACTGAGCGAGGCAAGGGCAAAGATTGCTTCTCTGATGGGTTGTGACGCGGGCGAAATATACTTTACTTCATGCGGCACGGAATCCGATAACTGGGCAATAAGAGGAGCGGCATACGCCAATATAAGAAAGGGCAAGCACCTGATAACGACAAAGGTCGAGCATCACGCCGTTCTCCATACTATGGAGGCACTGAAAAAAGAGGGCTTTGAGGTGACATACCTTGATGTCGACGAGTACGGCATGGTTTCTCCCGAGTCGGTGCGCAACGCGATACGCGATGATACGACGCTCGTCGCCGTAATGTATGCAAACAACGAGATAGGTACCGTTATGCCTATCGCCGAAATAGCAAAAATAACAAAAGAAAAGAAGGTTCTTTTCTTCACCGATGCCGTTCAGGCTATAGGTCATGAGAAGATAAACCTTCACGAGCTGGGAGCAGATATGCTCTCCTGCTCCGGTCATAAGATAAATGCGCCGAAGGGTACGGGCTTTCTTTATATACGCAAGGGCGTCGGCATCCGCAATCTCATCGAGGGCGGCGGTCAGGAAAAAGGCAAGCGCTCCGGCACGGAAAATGTGGCATATGCCGTTGCTCTTGCAAAGGCGCTTGAGCTCGCCTGCGAGCAGATGCCGGACCTTGAGAGAGTTGCTGCCATGCGCGACAGACTCATTCATGAGATTCTTGCGAAGATTCCCGATACGAGACTCAACGGTCATCCCACACAGAGACTTCCCGGAAATGTCAATATTTCATTCGATTTCATAGAGGGCGAGAGCATGATTCTTCTGCTCGATTCCTGCGGCATATGCGCCTCCACAGGCTCTGCCTGCTCGAATAACTCTCTTGAGCCTTCTCATGTTCTGCTTGCGATAGGTCTGCCTCATGAAAAGGCGCACGGCTCGCTCCGTCTCAGTCTCTCGCACGAGACTACAGACGAGGACGTGGACTATATCCTCGAGAAGCTGCCTCCCATCATTCAGAGACTGCGCGACATGAGCCCGCTCTATAATGCGTAAAACCAAAGTAATTTATTTCATATAAAAAGGAGGGAATAGTATGTATTCCGAAAAAGTAATGGACCACTTCATGCACCCGAGAAATGTAGGCGAAATAGAAAACGCCGACGGTATAGGTGAGGTAGGCAATGCAAAATGCGGCGATATAATGAGAATTTATCTCAAAATAGATAACGGCATCATTACCGATGTCAAATTCAAAACATTCGGCTGCGGTGCGGCTGTAGCCACATCGTCGATGGCAACCGAGCTGATAAAAGGAAAGAGCGTTGACGATGCCCTCAAGCTTACAAATAAGGCTGTCATCGAGGCGCTTGACGGACTTCCTCCGATAAAGATACATTGCTCCGTACTTGCCGAGGAAGCTGTTCGTGCGGCTATCGCCGACTACTATAAGAGAAACGGCATAGAAAAGGAGATTCCCGGTGCGGAATGTACAGGCTGCTGCTCATGCTGCGAGCATAGTGCAGAGCATAATCATGTACATGAGCATGACCATGAATAAGAAAAAAATACTGCTTGGTATGAGCGGCGGCGTTGACAGCACATTCAGCGCCGTTCGCTTGCTTAATGAGGGATATGATGTTGAGGGCGCGATACTTGTGATGAGCGAGCATACCGATACATCGTCTGCCGAGATCAATGCGAAAAAGCTCGGCATACCGTTACATATCGTTGATTGCCGTGAAAAATTCGATGAATTTGTGAAGAAAAATTTCATCTCTGAATACTGTAACGCGAGAACGCCGAATCCCTGCACGGTATGCAACAGATATGTGAAAATGGCGGAGCTTTGCCGCGTTGCCGAGAGCATCGGCGCAGAGAAGATTGCCACGGGGCATTACTGCGGCATAGGCTACGATGAGGCGAGCGGGAGATACTACCCCAAAAAGGGCGCGGACGCGAAAAAAGACCAGAGCTATGTTTTCTGGAATCTCACGCAGAAAGAGCTTTCTATGCTGTATTGCCCTCTTTTTGCCGACAGCAAAAGCGAAGTGAAAGAGCTGGCACGCGAGAGCGGGATAGATGTGCCGGAGGGTGAGAGTCAGGACATCTGCTTCATCCCCGACGGTGACCATGCCGCCTTTATAGAGAAAGCTGTCGGCAAGCTTCCCGAGGGCGATTTCGTCGATGAAAACGGCAAGGTCCTCGGCAGGCACAAAGGTATAGCGTACTATACCGTGGGTCAGCGCAAAGGGCTCGGAATATCTGCGGGAAAGCCGGTATTCATATCAAAAATCGACGCCGGAAGCAATACAATAACTGTATCGGACGAGAGCGCTCTTTTCAGTACGGAGTTTACCTGCTCGTCGCTCAATTTCGCGAAGCTCGCGCCTTTTGAGGGCACAATATGTGCACAGGTGAAGGCACGCTATGCAGCAAAGCCGACGGATGCCGAGGTGACCGTTTCCAGCGGCAGGGCATATGTGAAAACAGCGGTGCCGGTGCGCGCCGCGACCCCCGGGCAAAGTGCCGTTTTCTATGATGGTGACGATGTGCTTTTCGGCGGATTTATAGACTGAAACCGCGGCTTTATCTTGCTGCCGCATTTTTGCGGCAAAAATGCGAAAAACTAATATTCTAATATAAAACAGGGCTAAAATCGTCATTTTGCCCTGTTTTTTTGCATTTTGAAAACCCGAAGTGAACTGATTGAAAACTTTTGTGAAAAATGACAATGCGTCAAAAAACATCGCTGAAAATTGTGAAATGTGCACATAAAATGAAGAGCGTTTTTGAGGCTTTAGCAGGCATAAGATTATTGGAAAAAGCACCCTGCGGTTGCAAAAATAAATTACAGATTGCCGATAAAAGGCATAAAAAACATCAAAAACGCCTGAAAAAGCGGGAAAACAAAAGAAAAACCGCGACTTTTCAAATTTTATGCAACCTCATGGTTGCGGCAACCGGAAAAAGCCGAAAACGGCACGAAACTCCGCACTTTTGTCTGAAAATGCCCGAAAAATCAAAAATACGGACAAAGAGGCAAAAATGTTCGGAAAAAAGCACCGTTTTGCCGTTGCGGAAGCTTTTTGCCGGAGGAAAACCTTACTCCGCGCCGCTTGACTTTGAACCGCTTATATGATATTATATTAGGGCATATTTCAGAGAGAAAATATGTGCGTCACGAATAGTGATATACCCCATCTTTTTAGGAGGATCCAAATGGAAAAATCGAAATTCACAAGATTGCTTGCATTTGTGCTCGCACTGTGTATGACGATATGCGGCGCGACTGCGCTTTTCGCTAACGATACGGCTTCATCGGGAAGCTCCGGCTCGGATACATTTGCGGAAGCGCTCGAGCAGCTTAACGACATCACATGGAGTACATATTACGCAAGATATTCCGGCATGAAGAAATATACCGGAGAGCCTATCGTAATAAAGGCTTCCGGATATACGGGCTTTTCATATCCCTCGGGAATGACCGACGAGGATGCCGCCCTGCCTTTTGAAAAGCTCGATGAGCTTGACGGCAGAAAGGACGTTCTTCAGACTCCGGATATCGGTACAGTCGATTTCAAGGTGACTGTGCCCGAGGACGGACTTTACTCTATCGAGTGGGATTACTACCCGATACAGGCAAAGGCGAGCAACATAGAGAGAACGCTCCGAATCAATGGCGAGGTTCCTTTCACCGAGGTAAGAAACCTTATGATGACAAAGATTTGGAAAGATGAATTCAAATACGACGAAAACGGCAGCATCGTCTTTGACAAGGATGCAAGCGGAAACGATGCGCGTCCGCAGAAATATGAGGCGCCCGAATGGCGTACCTACTATGTATCCGACCCGACCGGCTATACCAACGGCAGCTTCTGGTTTTATCTCAAAGCCGGCGAAAACACCATCTCGATAACAGGTCAGAGAGAACCTGTCGTGCTGGATGAAATTCGTCTTACCGCCGTCAGGGAAGAGATTACATATGAGGAATACCGCAGGATAAACGACGCGAAGCCGAACAATGCTTCCGCCGCCGCACCGATAAAGATAGAGGCGGAAAATCCCTCTTCCACATCGGACAAGACGCTTTATCCCGATAATGACCGCTCATCTTCGATAAACAGTCCTCAGCACGCAAGTTATATTCTCTGTAATGTGATAGGAGGCTCCAACTGGTCTACCATGGGTCAGTGGATAGAATGGACGGTTACCGTTCCCGAGGACGGATACTATAAAATCTATTCCAGATACCTTCAGAATGTTGTTCAGGGTCTTTATGTATCGAGACGCCTGCGCGTGGACGGCGAGATTCCGTTTTACGAGGCAAACAACACCAGCTTCGTCTACAACTCCGACTGGCAGCTCTCCGCACTCGGAACAGACGAGACTGTTTTTGATATTTATCTTGAAAAAGGAACGCACACATTTTCTCTCGAGGTTACACTCGGTAAGCTCGGCGGAATCATATCCGAGGTACGCAGCGCTCTTACCGAGATAAACAATATATATCTTAAAATACTTTCGATAACCGGTCCCGCGCCGGACTCTTATCAGGACTATAAGTTCTATTCCCGTATTCCTTCGGAAATAAAGAGAATGAGAGAGCTCTCGGCTGAGCTTTTCGATATTGCAAACCGCTTTGAGCAGATAACGGGCGGCGGCAGCTCGAACCAAGCCACACTCGAAAAGATTGCGCGCCGTCTCGAGACGATGTCCAAGAACAGCGAGCGCCAGATAGCGAAGAACTTCAAGGGCTTGAAAACCGATATCGGTAACCTCGGCACATGGCTCAATACGGTTCAGTCACAGACGCTGAAGATAGACTATCTCGTTGTCGCTCCCTCCGATGCAGCACTCGATAAAAAGGAATACAAGGCGAAGGGCAACTTCTTTGAAAACTTCGGCTTTGAGATTTCCGCTTTCGTATGGAGCTTCTTCCGTGACAACTCCTCGTTTGGCGCCGTTGATGTCGGCGAGGGCAAAACGGAGCTTGTGGTATGGACGACAATCTCGCGCGAGCGTGCTCAGCTTGTACGCGACCTCGTGAGCAACAACTTCTCTTCGGTTGAGCCGAATATATCCGTAAATATGAAGGTTGTTTCGGCAGGCGCATTGCTTCCCGCAGTATTCGCGGGCGTAGGACCCGATATAATGATGGAAGAATCTTCTTCCAATGTTATCAACTATGCTGTCCGCGGTGCCGTGGTCAACCTCTATGACTGCGAAGGCTTTCAGTCGCTGAAGGGAAGATTCCATAAGAGCGCATGGATACCGCTGACAGTGGCACTTGACAGCCCTGACGGCGAAAAAGCCGTTTACGGTATACCGCTCACGCAGAGCTTCAGCATCATGTTCTACAGAAAGGACATCCTCGCGGAACTCGGCATAACAAAGGCACCGGAAACATGGGATGAATTTGAGACCGTTTCCGAAACGCTCATTTCCAACAACTATGAAGTCGGCATGGGCTACAACGAAATGTTCAATATCTTCCTTTATCAGAAAGGTGGAGAGCTGTATACAAACGGCGGCACTACGATATCCTATGATACGGATGTTGCGCTCGATGCATTCACTGAAATGTGCGAGCTTTATACGCACAAGAAGTTCCCCAAAACCTATGATGCGGCAAACCGTTTCAGAACGGGTGAAATTCCGATAATCATAGCGGACTACATTACTTTCTACAATCAGTTCACAATATTCGCAACAGAGCTGAACGGACTCTGGGGCTTCACCAATATCCCCGGCACTGTCCGCGAAGACGGCACTGTTGACAAGACAACGATAGGCTCCGTTACGGCAATGGTCGTAATGAGAGATGCGGAAGAGAAGAAGAACACAGCCTTCAAATTCATGGAGTGGTGGATGCGCACGGAAATCCAGAGCGCATACGCAAACGAGCTGGTAGCGCTTCTCGGTCCTGCCGGCAAGTACGCTACGGCAAACTACGAGGCATTCTCCGAGATGTCTTGGTCGGCAAGCGAATCCAAGGTGCTCAAGGCGCAGTTTGATGTACTCAAGTGCATGCCTGAAATGCCCGGAAGCTACATCATCTCCCGCTATGTAAACTTTGCTTACCTTGAGGTTTATAACAACGGCGCAAACCCGAGCGATCAGCTCATGGGCTATGTCGATACGATAAACCGCGAGATGGAAAGAAAGAGAGAAGAGCTGAAGCGAAACTTCTATGTTCCCTCAAATTACGACCTGTTCGGTTAATCAATAACTCCGGGAAGCGACAGACTTCCGCTTCCCGGGGAAGAAATACTTGAAAAAGGAGAAAATCAAATGTCTACAGAAACTGTTGCTGAGAAGCAGATGGGCAAAAAGCCGGTTTCGCGCAAGGAAATGTCGATGTTCCAGTGGACGCTGAAGGAAATGAAGCGCAATTACGCAGCATATCTCATGTGCTTTCCTTTCTACTTCGTGTTCATACTGTTCACGATAGGTCCTGTTATCCTCTCGCTTTTCTTCAGCTTTACAATATTCAACCTTATAGAAGCGCCGCAGTTCGTATTCTTTGAGAACTATGTCCGTCTTTTTGTTGACGACGATGTATTTCTTACGGCTGTTCAGAACACGCTTATTTTCGCGGCTATAACGGGACCTGTTTCGTACCTGCTCTCGTTCCTCGTCGCATGGTTTATAAACGAGCTTCCCCCCAAGATAAGATCGTTTGTAACACTTATCTTCTATGCGCCGTCTATCTCGGGCGGTATCTACACCGTATGGAAAGTATTCTTTGACAGCGACTCATACGGCTATGCAAACTATATCCTCCTGAAGCTGGAGGTTATCACCGAGCCTATACAATGGTTCCAGAATGCAAAATATGTCATGCCTCTCTGTATACTCGTTGCACTCTGGACGTCGCTCGGCGTTTCGTTCCTTTCGTTCATAGGCGGTCTGCAAACGGTCAGCAAGGACCAGTTTGAGGCAGGCGCCGTGGACGGTGTACGAAACCGTTGGCAGGAGCTCTGGTACATTACGCTGCCGAATATGAAGCCGCAGCTTCTCTTCGGTGCCATCATGTCCATCACATCGTCATTCGGTTTCGGCGCGATAGTTACAACGCTCGCGGGCTTCCCCAGCGTAAACTATGCGGCTCATACGATAATGCATCATCTCGAGGACTACGGCGGTCAGCGATTTGAGGTCGGCTATGCTTCGGCTATAGCGACAATACTCTTCTTTATCATGATAGGTGCAAACATGCTGGTAAAGAAAATACTTTCGAAGGTGGGACAGTAATATGGCGAGAAAAGTTGCTAAATTAAGAACCAGAAATCATAAAGTTGTCCTTAACCGTTCTGCCGGCGGCGATGTGGGAATCTCAATATTCCTCGTGCTTTTCGGACTCTTCATGTTTATCCCTATGTACTACGCTATCATCCAGTCGCTCAAGCCGCTTGACGAGCTCTGGATGTATCCTCCGAGATTTTATGTCGCAAACCCGACTTTCCGGAACTTCGCGGATATGTTTAAGGCGATGACAGACTCGTGGGTTCCTTTCTCCAGATACATATTCAATACGGTGTTCATCTCCGTAGGCGGTACCTTCGGTAACCTTGTATGCGGTTCTCTTGCCGCTTATGCGGTTTCCAAGATAAAGTTCCCCGGCAGAGCGGGACTCCAGAAAATGGTACGACTTGCCCTCATGTTCCATGCGACGGTCGGCTCGGTTGTAAACTTTATGACGATGAGTGCACTTCACCTCATCGATACATACTGGGCAATCATCATCCCCGCCTGCGGCAGTACGCTCGGCATGTTCCTTATGATGCAGTTCATGGAGTCCTCTGTTCCGGATACTGTTCTTGAGTCCGCAAGACTGGACGGCGCCTCCGAAATACGCACCTACTGGACAATAGCAATGCCGATGGTTAAGCCTGCATGGCTGACTCTGATAGTTTACTCCTTCCAGGGTCTGTGGCAGACAGGTTCTTCCATCTATATAATGAGCGAACAGTACAAGACCTTCAACTATGCTATCTCCCAGATAGTATCCAGCGGTATCGCACGTGCCGGTGTCGGCATGGCTTCCGCAGTCGTAATGATGATAGTTCCCGTGGCGGTATTCGTTATCACCCAGAGCAACATTATCGAGACGATGTCTACTTCCGGTATGAAAGACTGAGCAGGAGGTATATATAATAATGAAGAAAATAACAAGAATTCTCTGCATACTCATGCTGATGCTCCTTCTCGGTTCGATAGTTCCTATGTTTGCGGCGGCTTCTCCTTATTCGACGTATACTTACTCGATAATCGGTCAGGCACGTATTTCGCCTGATGTATATGTTCCCGACAGAGTGGTTTCCTCCTATGAAATAGGGCTTGACACAGAGCTCAAGGAGCCGAAGGATATATTCATTGATAAAAATATGAATATATACCTCTCCGATACAGGCAATAACAGAATAGTTGTCTGCAACAGCGAATTCAAATTCAGATTTGAAATTTCCACCTTCAATAACGAGCACGGTGTTCCCGACAGCCTCTCCGAGCCGATGGGTACATTTGTAAACGATGAATACATCTATGTCTGCGACAAGCAGAACGCAAGAATAGTTGTATTTGACCTGCTCGGCAACTTCGTCCGCACCATAGGCGCACCGACAGCGGATGTAATGGGCGAAGATACGGTATTTACGCCTGTTGCCATAGGCGTATCCGACTCGGGCAGAATGTATGTCGTTTCAGCGGCTACATATTCCGGTGTTTTCGCACTCGATGAGGACGGCAACTTCCAGACCTTCGTAGGTACACAGAAGGTTTCCGTGCCGCTCGCAATGCGTATCCGCCGAATGCTCTTCCCGAATACGGTTTCCATCTCGTATATCTCACCTGAGTACAACAACCTCGCGCTCGACAACGATGGCTATATCTGGGTTACATCAAACAGCATGGATGATGCAGACCTCATCAGCGCCATTGAAAGCAGCAACGCGGACTATGCTCCGGTAAAGAGAATGAATTCCGCGGGCGACGATATCACAACGAGAAACGGCTTCTTCATTCCCGCCGGTGAAATCAACTTTGACCGCACCACGAAAAAGAGCAGCAGCAGTGATGTTATCACGGGTCCTTCCTCTATAGTGGATGTTGCTATCGGTCCGAACGGAATGTGGTCGATACTCGATGAGAAGCGCTCCAAGATTTACACATACGATTCCGAGGGAAATATGCTCTTCGCTTTCGGCGATAAGGGTGCACAGCTCGGCAACCTCAAGAAGGGCGCGGCTCTCGCGTACTTCGGCTCCGACCTCTATGTTGTAGACTCCGAGGCAAGCTCCGTTACTATTTATAAGAGAACAGAGTACGGCGATGTCATCGACAATGCACTCTACTACAACAGACTGAGAATTTACTCCTCGGCTCTCGAAAACTGGAGAGAAATTCTGAAGAGAAACAACAACTTCGATGCCGCTTATGTCGGCGTAGGCAGAAACCTCCATCAGCAGGGCGAATACAAGGAGGCAATGAAGTATTTCAAGACAGCCGATTCGACAGCTAATTACTCCGACTCCTACAAGGCTCTTCGCAGAGAATGGATAGGCAAATACTTCCTCGTTGTCGTTGCCATCATAGTCGTTGTGCTCTTCCTCCTTGCAAAGGGACTCGGCTATGTAGCCAAGGTAAACAAGAATGCTACAGCCAAGGGCGGAAAGAGAACCTTCAAGGAAGAAGTTCTTTACGCATTCTATGTGATGATGCATCCTTTCGACGGCTACTGGGATCTGAAGCATGAAAAACGCGGCTCTGTTCGCGCCTCTATCTTAATAGTAATCCTCGCCGCGCTCTCTGTTGCTTATAACAATGTCGGCTCCGGCTATCTTTATTCCGGCAGCGGCAGTGCTACAGGCTCTGTATTCGGCGGTATCAGCACGGTTGTTGCTCCGCTCCTCCTCTGGTGCATAGCAAACTGGTGTCTGACAACGCTTTTCGACGGCGAAGGTACACTCAAGGATATTTTCATAGCATCCAGCTATTCACTCATGCCAATCCCGATATTCTTCATACCCGTGACAATCGTTTCCAACTTTGCAACACGCGATGAAAAGTCGTTTATCTCTCTCTTCATAGGCATTGCACTTGTATGGACGGGTATGCTCCTCTTCTTCGGCATTATGACAACACACGGATATTCCATGGGCGTAAATATAGGTATGACGATATTCACTATCGTGGCGATGATGTTTATTGTCTTCCTGATAATGCTTTTCACAAACCTTATTCAGAGAATGGTAAGCTTTGTAACCGATATCATTACAGAGCTTTCCTACCGTTCTTAAGCAAGGAGGGAAACGAAATGAAAAAATTAAAGTTTATATCGGCTCTTCTTGCTGTTATCATGCTTATAACAGCGCTCGGCACGCCCGTTTTTGCGGCTGACCTTGTGATAGACGATTATTACAAGACAGTATATGAATCGGAAAAAGCGAAGGTCGATACAATGAAGCTTGTTTACAACAGCGACGAGTACGGCTATCAGATGTATTTCGATGAGCTTTCCGGTGAATTTGCCATCAGAGACAAGAAAACCGGCGAATACACATTTTCAAACCCTTATGATATCGCGGCAAACTACAAGATGCCCTCCGGCGCAGAGAAGATAAGATATTCTCTGATGAGCCAGATAATGCTCAGATATAAGGACAATGTATCAAATACAAGCTACTACATGTCCAGCTATGAGCATGCGGCTCTGCTCGGCGACCAGATATCTTATACCCAGCTTTCAAACGGTATAAGAGTGGAATACGCTCTCGGTACCGTGGAATCCAAGCGACTTCTTCCGAGGTGGATAGAGGCAAGCCGTTTTGAAGAAAAAATTCTCAGCGTGCTTGACTCCAAATCATCCGAAATGACAAAGGACGAGAAATTCATTTACGACAATCTCGTCACATCGCATTATTCCTACAAGGATCAGACGGATGAACTCAATGCGAGCCTTGTGGACGGCTGGAGAAAGACATATCCCTGCCTTGCAAACAACAAGGAAATGAAAATCTACACTCTCGCAGTTGACAGAAACGCGATACTCAAGCAGATAGAGGCTCTGATAAGAAAGTATTGCCCCGAGTACACATACGAGGAGCTTGAATACGACCATGAGCTGACAGGCTACGAAGGAAACGAAAAAGAGCCGGCACTTTTCCGTCTCGCTATTGAATATACCTTCGATGAGCACGGCTTCCGCGCTTCCATACCTGCAAAGAGCGTAAGATACAACGAAACAAACTACACTCTCGAATCGATAACACCCCTGCCTTATTTCGGTTGCAGCTCTGTAAAGAGCAGCGGAACCAAGACAAAGAACGGCGGCTATATCTTCATACCCGACGGAAGCGGTACGCTCCTCGACTACTACAATGCGGACGGCTCGATAAAGAAGGGTATTCAGGGTACACCCGTTTACGGCACGGACTTCGGTTATGACAATCTTTCCTCCACCAGCGCAAATCAGGAGGTTACAAGACTTCCCGTATTCGGTCTGACAGAGGACTACAGCATCACAACAACGACAGAGCGAAGCAACGCTCCCGCAAAATCCGAAACCGTAAGCTATAAGAGAGGCTACTTCGGTATAATAGAGAGCGGAGAATCTTTCGCTTATATCACAGCCAGCCTCGGAGATATGGCATGGGTTAACTATGCTTCTCCCGCAGAGAGCGAATATAACACTGTTTATGTAAGCTTCTCCGCAAAGCAGACCGATACCGTTTCGCTCGGCAGCTCGCTCGGTCAGGCGTCTTCGATTTCAAAGAGCATGGATACAAAGTATACAGGCGACTATGCGATACGTTATATCCTGCTTTCCGACCCCGATCTTGCAAAGAAGAGCGGTGAAACATCATATGAGCCTTCATATATCGGCATGGCAATGGCATACAGAGATTATCTCGAGCGCGTGGGCACGCTGTCGAGACTCACGGCAGAGGAAACTTCCTCGGGTGTTCCGCTCTATATCCAGAGCTTCGGTACGCTTGATATAAATTCTACATTCCTATCTATCCCTGTTAAGAAAACAATTCCGCTTACAACATTTAATGATGTTATCACAATGAGCGAAAAGCTTTCCGAAGGCGGAATTAAAAATCAGAAATTTATTCTTACCGGATTTGCAAACGGCAACGTAGAATATCCGGTTTATCCGACAAATGTAAAGTGGAATAAGCAGGCAGGCGGCAAGAAGGGACTCTCAAATCTCCTTTCGTATGCTTCCGAAAACGGAATCGACATATTCCCGAATTTCGACTTTGCAAACGCTGTCCGCTCGGGAAGCGGCTTCTCCTACAAGAAGCACGCGGCTCAGACGATGGGCGGAAGATATGTCACAAAGCGCAGCTACGACCCCGTTTTCCAGATAATGTTGAAATTCGGCAGAGCAAATATCGTATCTCCTTCCGCTTTCATGACACTCTATGAGAAGTTTGCAAAGAAATATCAGAAGTATGAGGTAGGCAATATCTCGGTTCTCACGCTCGGCACAGATCTGAACTCCGACTTCAATATGGACAGACCTCTTACCCGTGAGGATTCCAAGGAATATACGACCTTCCTCCTCAACAGGATAAAGCAGGACAATAATAAGGTCATCGCTTCCAGCGGCAATGCGTATACGCTCCCGTACATCACAGACCTCATCGAGGTTCCGATGGACAACAGCCGCTTTGCTATATCCTCTCAGTCCGTTCCTTTCACAGGCATGGTGCTCCACGGATATAAGAACTTTGCCGGCACAGCCGTCAATATGGCGGGCGATGTGAAGTATGAAATACTCAAGTCGATAGAAAACGGCTCCGCACTCTATTTCATCCTTTCATATCAGAATACAAACGAGCTCAAGAATACTTACACCGATATTTCCGATTACTATTCCGTAGACTTCACTACATGGTATTCCGATGTTATCAAGTACTACAATATGGTAAACGATGAAATGAAGGATCTCCAGAATGCCGTGATTACAGGTCACAACTACCTGACAGCATTCAGACTTTCCGCAGATGATGCTTATATCCTCTTTGATCAGCTCACTTCGGCAGAGAAGGACTACGAGGAGAAAAAGGCAGCATATTATGAGGCTGTCAAGTATACGGATAAGCTTATTGCCGACGGCAGACAGGCAGGCGATGCACTCGCAGACGAAGCCGCAAAGAAAACCGCTTTTGAGGCCGCGGAGAAGCACCTCACAAGCGTAAAGCAGCTTGTCGGTGTAAATAATGTAGGAAATGCGGTAAGCGTAACCTACACCTCCGGCAAGGGCGAGACAACATTCTATATCAACTACAACTCATTTGATGTAACCGTTTATGTGGACGGCAAGGCTGTAGTTCTCGCGGCAAACAGCTTTATCAATGCAAAGAATGCAGAGGGCAAGACCTTTGCACCGCAGGGCTTTGAGGCTGTTACGGCGCAGACGCCTACGACAAAGGGTGCCGCAAACTTCAGCAAGCTTTACGAAACGCTCGAAAAGGCACTTGCTTCCGGCTCAAGCTCGCAGATCGCACGTGCCAAGGAAAATATCGAATTGTCACTTTCCGCAATGGCTACCAACAGCACAGACATCGTGAAGGTGACCATGGCAGACGGCAAGACAATGCTTGTAAACTACACTACAGGCAGTGTTATAGTCAAGGTTTCAGATACGAGATATGAGCTGATAGCCGCAAGAAGCTATATCAAAATTGACTGAAAGGAGAGGTGAATATAAATGAGCAACAATACAACAGAAAAGACAAGCTTCGCAACAAAGCTTAAAAACTTTTTCACGCCTCATGCCTCTCTGACAGAGAAAAAGTCGAGAGTCGGATGGATATTTGTGGCACCGTTTGTCATCGGTCTCGTATTTATCTATGCATCGGCTATATGGGAATCTCTTTGCTACAGCGTGGCAGACTACAGGCAGCTCTCGGCTCTCGAGGGCTTCGGATACCAGCTCCAGTGGGTAGGACTTGCAAACTACAAGGCGGCGCTCAACCTCACTGTTGACGCCGAGCAGGGTATCCTTTTCAAGGAATTCCTCTTTACCAGCTTTTTTGATCAGGTCGTAGAGATAGTGGCTATCATTCTTCTCTCCCTTTTCGTGGCGGTTCTCCTGAACCAGAAGATGGTCGGCAGAGCGGCATTCCGTGCGATATTCTTTATTCCGGTTGTTATCGGCGCGGGTATTATCGCAAAAATAGACAACGGTAACGCCATCATAACAAGCATGAGCAGTCTTGAGGGACTTGACATGGGCATGGTAGACGGCGGAACAAGCTTCATCTCCGCGATGGATCTGACGGCGGCTTTCCAAAATCTCGGTATAGCATCTAAGTTTGTGGATGTAGTCGTACAGCTTGTAAACGATATTTACAATATAGTAAACCGCTCCGGCGTTCAGATGCTGATATTCCTCTCGGGACTTCAGTCCATTTCTCCCTCGATTTACGAATCGTGCCAGATGGAGGGCGCGACATCATGGGAAACATTCTGGAAGATTACCTTCCCGATGATAAGCCCGATGATTCTTGCAAACTCGGTTTACACGGTTATTGACTCGTTCACAGCGGAATCCAATAAGGTTATGAGCTTCATTCTGAATAAGAGCGGCGGTTCTATGACATCTGTTGACACTGTTCAGTCTGCGGCTTGCTGGATCTACTTTGCACTGGTAATACTTATGCTTGCGATAGTATTCGGTATATGCAGAACATTCGTGTTCTACCAGCGCAGAAATGACTGAGAGGGGAGGGGATTTAAATGGATAACAATATGCCTAAGATTAAAAAAGAAACAAAAAATAAAATTCGCGTAGAGTTTGACAGAACTCCTCTCGCACAGCGTCTTAAAGCTAAATATCTGAATGCTTTCTTCTATAAGAAGATCCTTGTGGCTATTTTCAGATTTGTACTTCTTCTCGGTCTTTCTTATATCATTCTGTTCCCGTTCTTCTCGAAGATTTCTTCTTCATTCATGAGCCCGACAGACTTTATTCAGTCCGATGTTAAGATGATCCCGAAATATCCTACGCTGGATATCTACAAGTATCTTATCACGGAAAACCATTATTTCAGAGCGCTGCTCAATACAACTCTGATATCGCTCGTTTGCGGCGGACTTCAGATGTTTATCTGTGCTTTCATCGGCTATGGATTTGCCAAGTTCAAATTTAAGGGTAATAATGCGCTTTTCCTGCTTGTTATCTTCACGATGATAGTACCTCCGCAGATGATAGCTTCTTCTCTCGTTCAGAAGTTTGCTTTCTTTGATATCTTCGGTCTCTTCAACAAAACGGGACTTTATGATGCGCTTGGAATGAGTACGGGTCTGCTCAATACATTCGTGCCGATAATTCTGCTTTCGCTCACTGGTCTTGCTTTCAAGAACGGACTCTTTATCTACATAATGAGACAGTTCTATCGCGGCATTCCCGATGAGCTTGAGGAATCCTCGTATGTTGACGGTTACGGACCGATAAAGACATTCTTCCACATCATACTTCCCGTATCCGTACCGATGCTTATTACGGTATTCATACTCTCATTCTCATGGCAGTGGACAGACATTTTCTATACGAGTACATTCATGCCTTCAGCTGATACGATACTGCTGACAAGCTCGAAATTCTGGCAGACAATGCCGCCCACGCTTGATACACTCAGCTCTCTTGCCGGTGCAAGCGTTGATACATATAAGGTTGCCGTTAGAAATACGGCTGGTCTTATGGTTATTGCTCCGCTGATGATAATGTATCTCTTCTGTCAGAGATATCTGGTACAGGGTATTGAACATTCCGGCTTTGGCGGCATGTAATAAGATGCTAAAAAAGTGCAGACCGAAAAAGTGAAAATGATTATATTTTCATTTGATAAAGAGATTTATTAAGGTTTAAACTTTTTAGTAATATCAACTCAAAATTAAGGAAGGGAAGCCGCACGGCTTCCCTTTGATTTTTATCATATTCACTTTTTCTTTCGCCGAAATCCGTCTCTGCCGTACGGTTGTACGGCGACGAAACGGATATTCGACGATTCTGCATCTTTTTTGAGCTACCCACTTGGCTGCCGCAAAAAAATCCGTTCTCCGGAAAGCCGAAGAACGGATTTTGCATTGCGTAAAAAGATTATTTCAGGCTGTCGACAGCTATACCGTAAACAGTAGCAACATCCTCTGCGGAAAGTGCTTTCGCATAGATTTTAGCACCTGCCATTGTCATGCCGGCTGTCGGGAAATCGCCGCCCTTGAGGAGCGTATTTATATCGGCTCCGAGACAGAAATAATTGAAGGTTTTGCCTTCTCCGCAGATGAATTTGGGACCTATGGAAACACTTTGTGCAAGCTCACCGTTTATATAGATGAGGCAGAGCTTGTTTTCCATATCGTATACGCCGACAACATGAACGAGCTCTGTTGTCGAAGAGGGCTTCTTTGCATATGCGCCGCTGTTGTAGTATTTGCTGCCGCCGCCCGTGATGAAGTAAGGCTTGCCTGTCTTATCCTCGGCAAGACCCCAGCCGCCGTTCTGTGTGCCGCAGACGATACCCTGAATGGCACCGTTCTTTACCGGCATAACGTAGAAAGCTTCAACGGTAAAGCCTTTTTCAGCCCATGCTTTCATTTCTGAAGAAGTGGAGAGCTTGTTGAATTTGCCGATGACATATTTGTCCTTGAAGGCGGAAAGCGCATCGACTTCATATGTATTGCCGCCGAATGTAACGCTTGCTTTGCCGACTGTGGCACCTTCGTTTGTAAAGGAAGCGTTGCCCTTTGCATCGGTAATCTTGCCGTCCGCAAAGCTGATATCAACATAAGCCTCGGGACCTGTTACAACAACTACAGGGGGCTCCTCCGTTGTTGTTTCGGCAGTGGTGGTTTCCGTTGTCGTCTCTTCGGTTGTGGTCACTGTCGTAGCTTCTGTCGTGGTAACTGTTGTCTCAGTAGTCACAGTCGTTTCAGTTGATTTTTCGGTTGTGGTGGTCGCTTCTGTTGTGGAAGCTGTAGTGGGCGTGTCCTTTTCGCCGCAAGCCGCAAAAACAGCAACAAGCATTGTGAGCGCAAGAATGAGTGCAAGCAGTTTTTTCATAAAAATTCCTCCCGTGATTTTTGTATTATGTGATACGAAATGTAAAAATCCCGCATTTTCTACCTTTAAGATAACACGTTAAATCCGGATTGTTAAGCTGTTTTTTGCGGGCATATTGCGTGATTGCCGGTGCTCATCGCTTTTTCTACGCAAATTTGCCGTGATTTTTGGCAAATATTGCCCTTGTCGTGTAATCGATTGTGAGCATTGCACAAAATCGGGGCACTATTTTCTATGAGCGTTTCTGCTCATCCGCGAGCGCGGATTTCATTTTTGTGACGGCGTTTTCTATCATTGCGCTTATTACTTTTTCGGGAAAAAGCGAACGCAGAAAAGCCGGCAGCTTCGCATGGAAAGCGGAGAGCACCTCGGCAAATTTTATTTTGCCCGTGCCTGCGCCGAAGCGCTTTTCCGCCTCACATACGAGTATGTATATTATACGGTGCGCGTAGCTTTTATATCCTGCGACAAAAAGGATGAGTGCCGCAACCAGTGCTGCCGCGATGCCGCATATCGTAATTATGTTTTCTGTGAGAAAATCCGTAGTATCACCTCCTTTATATTATATTCAGCACGGCGGTGACAGCACCGCCTATGAGTGCGCCGCAAAGGGCTGTTATTATGGCGGTAATTATACTGCCGAGCCGTTTCTGCGGGCGGTTTTCTATCTCGGAAAGCTTTGCGTCGTGGATGGAAAGCTGTTTATTCATGAATTCCATCTGCGCGACCATTTTTGCTATGTTTTCGTTTTGCTTGTGTATTTCACACGCGATTTCTTCGAGCTTCTCGATGCGATGAGAATTGCTCTTCGCGCGTGCGCCTATTTCGGCAATGAGCCGTTCGTTTGCTATGTTATCACCTCCGTTTCGGTAATGTAATTTAATGTATGCGGGCGTGTGCCTGTATACATTCGGTTTGTCGAAAACGGGAAATGCTTTTCTGCCAAGAAAAGCATCTTTATGTTTCTTTCTCACTGCCGAGAAAGCAAAATTATTTTCAACAAATCGAATATGCACAGGCTTTCCTTGCAGGCAGAAGCTATGCTTCCGAGATGAATGCAGTGTATACATTATCAGGAGCATTTTCCGCATTCAGAAAGTCAGTTGTGTTAAAGTCGTGGATGTATAACACGGATACAATATGTGAGGATACACATATCACATTCCAGATGAAATACAGGCAGAATGAACGAGTCGAAGTGTGCGAAGATGCGATATTCTTTGTTGACCCAATAGAGGATATGAACAAATTGTACACGCAAAGACAGAGATGGCAGAGAGGAAGCCTTGAAGTAGCCAAGATGTTTATGGACAAGTCCTTTAAGGTAAAGAATATATTCAGCAATGTAAGTGTAAAGACTCTTCTTTATGACCACACATTTGCGTTTCCAAGAATGATATGGTATCTGGCACTTATATGCCTTATGGCTATTGGCTATTCGGGTAAGATGATACTTGTATCTACAGGAATAATATTCGGCTTGTATACACTTGCCGGATATCTGTACTTTATAGTTGTCGCGTATTTCCTTAACATCAATAAGGATGTAAAGAAATATTATGTACGGCACTGGTGGTGCATATTGTTCCTGCCGTTCTTTAATTTTCTCGTATTCTTTATAAGAGTAGCAGGTATTATTAACAGCATACAGACAGATAGTGCATGGAAGACGATGAACTTCACAGATGAGTGCAAGGCATTTGCTAAGGTTGTGAAACAGGATATGCAAAAGCCGGCGGCATTTATTGGAAAGTTAAGAAAAGCAGTCAATTACGAGCCTATGGAGGATATGGAGCTTATAGAGGTAGAAGAAGCTGATACACCGGAGGCTGTTGATATTACAGAAGACAAACGTAACATTATGGAAGATAAAACTATGGCAGAAGACAGTAAAGAAGCCGCAGAGAAAATAGAACAGATTGAACTGATAGATGAGGATGAGTCTTTATAAAATGTGTTAGATGGGAGTAAGCTATGAAACTGAAAGACAGATTGGGTAAACACCCGGTGCTTATTATTACAACAATATGTGTAATATGTGTAGCTGTTATAGCAGGATTTACAGCACATATAGAACTTCAAAGGTATGAGGACGGAATTCTTGATGTGTGTGCGACACAGCAGGATGCGTA
>ERZ860322.460-NODE-460-length-30328-cov-4.865458_pt1 | contig 30328 bp, 29 predicted proteins | sample MGYA00509979_ERZ860322 | MGnify/ENA primary metagenome ERZ860322 (study PRJEB30046, sample SAMN00715217) | human gut metagenome | study: EMG produced TPA metagenomics assembly of the A metagenome-wide association study of gut microbiota in type 2...
TTGTTGGGACATTTTCAAAAAATAAACATTAAGACATTATCATAAAATAAACACATGTAAACGTTTTTTACTAATAAACTATTGACTTTATTAAAAAAAATCAGTATAATATTAGTGATGTTAGCAATTGCAACTTACTACCAACTTCGGTAGTTTTTAAAAGCAATATTAGTTAGCGACAGCTAACGGTCACCGGCAATAAGGTGACTTTTAAAAAGTATAATTGGTTAGCAATTGCTAACTAGAAAGGAAATAATATGCCATTATTTTTAGCACCATTAGAAACAAAAATAAGAATTGCTAAGATATTAACAGATGAAAAGACAAAACATCATTTATTAAGTTTAGGACTTTGCGTTGGTACAGAAGTTACAGTTGTATCACATTCTGCAAATGATTTAATAATTAAGGTTTTGGACACTACACTTGCCTTAAACAAAGATACAGCATTAAAAATAATCGTTGCGTAGAAAGGAGAAAATAAAATGGAAAAACATTTAAACGAGTTTGTTGTAGGTCAAAAGGGAATAGTTAAAAAGATTGAAGCTGAAGGCAAAATCAAAAGAAGACTATTTGATATGGGAGTTACTCCTAATACAGAGATTTATTTAAAAAAATTAGCTCCACTTGGTGATCCAATTGAGGCAACAATTAGAGGTTATGAATTAACTTTAAGAAAAGATGAAGCTAACAAAATATTAATGGAGGTTGTTGAATAATGAAGTTTGCATTAGCGGGAAATCCTAACTGTGGTAAGACTACGCTATTTAATGAATTAACAGGTTCAACTGCACACGTTGGTAACTGGCCAGGTGTTACAGTAGATAAGCGTGAAGGTGTTTATAAAAAATTAGGTGATAAGGTTGATATCGTTGACTTACCAGGTATCTATTCTTTAAGTCCTTATACACCAGAAGAAGTTGTTTCAAGAAATTTTGTTATTGATGAACATCCAGATTGTATTATCAATGTTATTGATGCAACTAACCTAGAAAGAAATCTATATTTAACAACTCAATTGTTAGAAGTAGATGCACCAATGATTATTGCATTAAACATGATGGACGTAGTAAAACAATCAGGTACTACTATTTTAACTAAAGAATTAGAAAAGAAATTAGGCGTACCAGTTGTTGAAATTAGTGCCTTAAAAGGTGAAGGTATTGATGAATTAATGAAAAAAGCATACAATATCGCTAAGAAACCTAGAAAAGGAACTACAGTAATCCAAAACGCTGAATTATTAGCATTAGTTAATAAAACTGCTGAACAATTTGAAAGTAGAGTAAGTAGTCCATTATTCCATGCAATAAAATTAATTGAAAATGATGACTTAGAAGTTGCTAATCATAAAGATATTATTGCGGAAGTAAGCGAATTAAAATCAAAAGTTGATAGTTCTGCTTTTGATGGTGACTTTGAAGCAATCGTTGCAGATGAAAGATATAAATATATTACAAGTAATTTCTCTAATACAGTAATTAAGAAAGAAAAAGATAATACAATTTCAAAATCTGATAAGATTGATAAAGTATTGACTCATCGTATTTGGAGTATTCCTATCTTCCTTCTAATTATGTTTGTAGTATTCCATTTAGTTTTCTCTGAAGATTTACTATTCTTAAATGGTTTATTCGGAGTAGAAGTAACAAATACAGGCTGGATTAATTTCTTCACAGGAATGGGATATGATGGCTTAGTTGAAGAAGCTCTTGAAGCCGGTGAAGTATTTACTGGAATTAGTGTTCCATCAATCGGTATCTTCCTACAAAGTTGGATGGGTTGGTTAACAGGATCAATTATTGATTTGTTCAATGGTTTCATGCCTGAAGGAACTTGGTATACAGGTTTAGTAGTAGATGGTATCTTAACTGGTATTGATTCTATCTTTAGTTTCATTCCACAAGTATTACTATTATTCTTATTCATATCAATTCTAGAAGATTCTGGATATATGGCACGTGTTGCTTTCATTATGGATAGAGCATTCAGAAAATTTGGTTTATCTGGTAAAGCCTTCATTCCACTATTAATGGGATTTGGTTGTAGCGTTCCTGCTATGATGGCTACAAAAACTCTTGAAGATGAAAAAGAACGTGATATGACAATTAGAGTAACTCCATTCTTCAGCTGTGGTGCCAAAGCTCCAATTTGGGCTATGTTAGCTGCAGTAGTAAGTGGACACTTCTTAGGTGATATCTTCGTATTCTCAATTTGTCTATTCGGTATCGTAATTGCAATTGTTTCTGCAATCATCATGAAGTTATTCAGCAAGAATCATGAAGTACCTCCATTCATTATGGAACTTCCTGCATATCATAGACCTCAAGTTAAGAACTTAATGGCACACTTATGGGAAAAATTCAAACACTTCCTATACAAAGCTTCAACAATTATCACAGCATCTATCATTGTAATTTGGTTCTTATCTAATTTCAAATGGGCATTCTGGCAAGGAATGGTTGAAATCGAAGATAGTATGTTAGCTGATTTAGGTAGATTATTAAAGTATGTATTCTATCCTCTTGGTTGGGCAATGGGTGCAGATGGCTGGAAATATTCAGTTGCTTCTATTACAGGTTTAATCGCAAAAGAAGATGTTGTTGCAACAATGGCTTCACTTGGATTAGAAGAAGGTACAATCGAATTAAGCAATGCCGCAATTTATGCATTCGCAGTATATAACTTATTTACATTACCTTGTATGGCTGCAGTTGCTACTGCTAAATCTGAAAGTAGTAAGAAAGGCTTCTTAGTAACAATTGCATTGTGGTTAGGTGCTTCATATGTAATTTCATTGTTAGTATACTGGATTGGAACATTATGTGAATTCTCATGGATTTTAGGCTTATTAGTAATTGCATTATTAATTGCTGGTATAGTAGTTCTTGCAATGAACGTTAGTCGTCGTGTTAAAAAGAATTTAAATGTTGCAAAATAATAATATTAAATAACAAATAAAAAGGAGATGTTAATATGAAATGGTTTGAATATATAATAATGATAGTAGCTATTGGTTTGGTTTTTCTTCCATTTATATTAAAAATCGTAAATAAGAAAAAAGGAAAACCAGGTTGTTCATCAGGATGTTGTTGTTGTCCTCATAGAGAAAGCTGCTGTAAAGTAGTAAAAAAAGAAAATATTGGCAAAGATTAAAGAAAGATTAAAGATATAATTATGAATATATCAACATTGGAGATTAAATACTTAATCATGATGGAAAAAAATGGCTTATATATTTGCAAAAAAGCTTGATTTAAAAGTTGGTGAAGAAAAATCATATATAGTCAAAGTAGTGGGGTTTAAAGATAAAAAAATGGAAGATTATTAATAAGCCAAAATTTGTGGCTCACAATAATCGGTCTTGTAATGGGGTTACCTGTTGGTGATTTAACTTTAAAAATTCTAATAAAAAACATACATCGGAATATGAAATGGTACCTGTATTAAGTTGGATAACTTATTTACATACGAGTTTATTAACGTGCCTTTTATCTTTCGTAGTAAGGTTCTTTATAACAAAAAAGAATAAAAAGATTAATATGGTAGAATCATTAAAAGGAATAGATTAAAAAAAAGTTAGCATAATAATGCTAACTTTTTATGATTATATAAACTTGTTGGGGGTTTTGATACACCTTTAAATTTATTGGGGGTCCGTCCATGTTCCCCCAATAAATTTATAGCTTTTCTATATTTATAAAAAAAGTCCTTTGATATAATTTTGTTGTCACACAAATATACGAGAAAGGACTTTCATATATTATGATATCATAAAACTATTTAATTTAGAACAATTTAACATAAAAATTAAAACCGCTGAAATAACTAAAATTGATAATGTATTGTACTGTTATATGACATTAGAAAGAAATACTTTTTCCTGCCCTTATTGTGGCGGTACTGAAATTTCTATCAAAGATTATAGAAAGAAAAAAATTAAACACTCTATTTCTACTAATAATCCCTGCTATATTATTTATAACGCTAGACGCTATAAATGCAATTACTGTAATTCTACATTTTACGAAGCTAACCCTTTTTCTTCTTATAAACAAAAAACATCTACTTATACATTTTATACTACTTTGCGTCAATTGTTAAATCACACTAACACTTTCACTGGTGTAGCACAAAATTTAAATTTATCTGTAACTACTGTCATTAAAATCTTTGATACATACGTTGAATGCCGTAGAGCTATTTTACCAAAAATTATATGCTTTGATGAATTCTATAGATCTAGGAAAACTACTGATAAATATGCTTTTGTTATGGCTGATTTTCAAACAAATAAAATTATTGATGTTTATCATTCAAGACGTAAAGATAAACTTGATAGCTATTTTTCTAGAATTCCACAAAAAGAAAGAGATAATGTTGAATATATTATTATTGATATGTGGGATACTTATCGTGATTTAGCCGAAATATTATTTAAAAACGCTAAAATAGCCGTCGACTCTTTTCATGTTATTAAACATTTAAATGAGGCTATGATAAATATTAGATTGAGAATAATGCAAAAATATGACAAAAACACTAAATCACTTTACTCCAATGATATGTATTATTATATGCTTAAAAAATTTCATTATTTCTTTGTCAAAGAATTTGATGACATTTACGATGGTTTAATTGAAATTAGAAAGATGAAAACAAAATGGGATAAATATGAAATTAGAAAATATTTATTATCAATCAATTCGGATTTAAAATACGCATATGAATTAAAAGAAAAATATAGAGAATTTAATCTAACTGCTTCTTACAATAATTGCGACATAGAATTAGATAATTTAATTGATGAATTTAGAAATAGTCATCTTGAGGAATTTAGAACTTTTGGAAAACTGTTAAAAAGATGGAAACCAAATATTAAAAACTCATTTATTAGAATCGACAATAAAAGATTATCTAATGGTCCAATGGAAGGTATAAACTCGAGAATTAAAACTATTTTAAAATCTGCTAATGGTATTAAACAATTTTATAGATTAAGAAATAGAATAATTTATTCAATAAATAAAGACGTTCCTATAAAAAAACTTACAAAAAAATAATTTATTATTTGTGTGACAAAAAGTGGTACCAATACATGCTTTGGTACCACTTATATTTTTTATTTTTTTATATATTTGACCCCCATTAACTTTAAAGTTCATAATACCCCCAACAAGTTTAAAGGTATTTTTTTATTGACCCCCAGTTAATTTAAAGGACCCTTTTTATATTGCTAATTATTTTTTCTTTCTAAATATTACAAGACAAGAAGAAAGTAATAATGTACTAGCTAAAATAATAGCTAATGAACTCTTTTTACAGTTTTTCTTTCCAGTAGAAATTTGCTCATATTTTGCAGTTAATGTATAATCTTTTGCAATTCTAGTAGTAAAATCAAATTTTGTATCGCCATCGTACCAACCAATGAAAGTATAGCCTTCTTTTGTTGGAGCAGCAGGTTCAGAAACTCTTTCACCTTCAGTAACAGTTTGAGATTCTACATCTGTTCCACCATCACTGTTGAATGTTATTGTGTGTTGAACAATCTTTTTCCATTCTGCAACAAAATGAAAATCGCCTGTTTTTCCTTCTTTTATGCCTGTTGCACGACGACCATCTAAAGTCCATTTAACAAATTCATAACCTTCTTTAGTAGGATCTTTTAATTCTATTGGTAAATCTCCTCCACAATATTCAGTTGGATTATCAGGGTTGTTTACTCCACCATCTAGATCATAAGTAATTTGATATTTTATTATATCAGGGTTTAGAATAAGTGGTAAATCTTTTTCAAGAACTGTTCCATCTCTCATTGTAAGTGTAATATGCCAATTCCAGTTAAGTTCTGTATCGACAACTTTGTATTCTTTGTAACATAATTTACTTGAAGAAACTACGATAGTATCTTTATCTTTGTAACCGCCCTTAATAAATATGTCTTGTACGTTACCATATAATTCTTCAGCCCAAGTAATTCTAACTTTTTCTGTAGTAGGATCATATTCTAAATTGAATGAATCAATAGCGTTTTCAGGTGTGATATTTTCAATAGTTTTAGGACGTTTAGCTTCAATTGTGAACTCATCTTTTTTAATACCACCACCAGTGTATTGTTTGACTTCAATACGGTTGTCACTAACAGTGATTATGCAACCTGTATTATTAGTAAATTTGTCATAGTAATCATAATCTTCTAATAATGAAGGTTTTGCTTTATCACCATAAAGTTTCAAACCAGCAGCGCTACCTGCTAAATATGTTATACCAAAATCTTCATCTTTAGGACCAGCAGTTTCACTAGATGGATTTCCATTGTAACGGATATTTTTACGAGCATAAACATGTTCATGACCATTAAGAGCTAAGTCCACTTGGCATTCTTCAAATACTTTTAGCCAGTTTCTACGCATGATTTTTGCATCTTCAGAATATGCACCAGTTGCATATAAGCCTGGATGTGATCCAACAATAATCCATTGTGAAGGATTATTCTTTACAACATTTCTAAACCATTCTTGTTGAGCATTAACACTATAATTTGTCTTAACAGTGTCCAACATAATGAATAATATTTGGTCATAAACGAAATAATAAGAAGAACCAAGTCGATCGCTTGGACCATTAAGAGGGTTGTTATAGAATTGGTTGTAAACTTCATTACTAACATAACTACCACTGCTGTTTAAATAATATTCATGGTTCCCAGGAAGAGTTGCTTGTAAAATATTTGATAGTGAAGGAACGTATTTATAATAATCAATCCATTGTTGTTCAATACCACCACGGTCAACTTGATCACCAGTCATAAATACTAGATTAGGTTTAATTACAGTATTGTTTAATAATGCTTGCATTAAAGTTTCGGCGTTTCCAAAAGAAGAACCAGAACTTTGAATATCAGTTAAGAATAGAAAAGCCTTTTTTTCACCAGAATTACTTGCAGTAGTAAATTGTTGAATTTCAGATTTTGCTGAACTTGAAACTGCTTGATAATAATAAGTAGTAGCAGGCTTTAAATCAGTTAAATTTGCTTTGCAAACATATCTTTCGTCAAATCCATAACCTTTAGTTTTATCTTCTTCAGTAGCATCATATTTCCAAAGTATAGAAGTAGATTCTACTTTTGTAGGGTTAACTATACTATTTCCACTAATAGAAGTACCATATAAAACATATGATTCATCTTCTGAACAGTGGTAGGCAATACCAACTTTATCATAAGTTTCACCAACGGAAGCATTTAAATAACTAATGCCAGAAACAGAACCAGCTTTTGCTGTGAAAAGTGTTAGTGAGAACAAACATGCACAAATAGTTAGTGCAAACATTGTTTTTTTGAATATTTTGTTCGTCATTATATACCTCCTCGTATACACGTTTATTTTATCATATTTAAAGTTATTTTTCAACTATAATAAGTTAAAAATGAAAACCTTTTCTAAAAAAATAAATTGTGTAAAAAAACAAATTTCATAAAGTTTTACAATGTTGCTAAAATATGGTATAATATCTAAAAAAAGGAGAGTAATAGGTATGTACAATAAGTTTAAAGACTGCTTAATAAAACCTAGTAAAATATATAAATACGTTGATCAAAAATTTGGAAAGAAATTATTATATTTTCTTTTATTAGTATTGATTTATGTGTTACCAAACATTATGACATTGACAACTTTTAATGGTTTAAACCAAAATCAACAAGATAGCATTACAAATAGTTTTGCTAGTTCAGAAACAATAAATTACGCATTAGTTAAAAATGAGGATTCAAGTATTACTTTAGAAATGACTAAAAATAATGCAACTCCTCAGTATGTATATGTAAAAGATTTTAATGGTAGTAGTTTTGTAATGCTTTTCAGTAATGAAGAACTTGCACTTACTGAATATCAATTACCTAATGAAATGGTTGGTAAATCATTAATCTTCTTACAATTTACTAAAGATCATGCAAGATTGTTTGTTTCTACTTATGAGGGTAAAAAATATCATTTTGATGATGGCAAGCAAAATGTTGCAAGTTTAAAAATGAACTATCAAGCAATGAAAATTACTTATGATAAATTAGGGGCTGTACCTATCGATTTTGGTGGTGTAAGTAGTAATAAAACTAGCTTTGCAAGAAAAATAAATGAATTAGTTGTATCATGTTATAACAAGAATAAGACACTAATTCTACTTACCACTTGTCCGATAACTTATCTTGTTGGAATAATAAATTTTTTACTTGAAGCATTAATTTTTGCGGTAGTAGTAAAACTATTATATTATAAGATGGGACTACCTTTCAAAAAGATCTTTTCTTTAATCGTTTTAACATATACACCAAGAGTCGTGTTTAATGTTTTATCAATTTTTTGGTCAAGCGCAATAATTTACATTTTAGGAGAAGTAATTTCAGTTATTTATTTGTTAATTGCCATAAGATATTATGCATTGCAACAACTAGCGAATTCAATAACTAACAATAAAGATAACAAATAGGAGAATAGAAAAATGAGTTATAATCACATACAAATTGATAAAAAGTGGCAAGAATATTGGGATAAAAATCAAACATTTAAAACTCCATCTTATTCTGATAAGCCTAAATACTATGCTATGGATATGTTCCCATATCCTAGTGGAGCTGGTTTACATGTAGGTCATCCTGAAGGTTATACCGCAACCGATATTATTTGTAGATACAAAAGAATGAAAGGCTTTAATGTAATGCACCCAATGGGTTGGGACGCATTTGGTCTTCCTGCTGAACAATATGCGATAAAAACTGGAAATGATCCAAGAGAATTTACTTATAAAAATATCGCTAATTTTAAAAGACAAATTAAAATGCTTGGTTTATCATACGATTGGACTAGAGAAATTGCAACATGTGATCCAGAATATTTTAAATGGACACAATGGATTTTTTGCCAATTATACAAAAAAGGTCTTGCTGAATTAAAGGAAATCGAAGTAAATTGGTGTGAAGGATTAGGAACTGTACTTGCTAACGAAGAAATAATTAACGTAAATGGTAAGATGGTTAGTGAACGTGGTGAATTCCCAGTTGAAAAACGTCCTATGAAACAATGGGTATTAAAAATAACTGCTTATGCTGAAAGATTATTAAAAGATTTAGATGAAATTGATTGGCCTGAATCAATTAAAGAAATGCAAAGAAATTGGATTGGCAAAAGTAATGGGGCACTAGTTGATTTTAAAGTAAAAAATAGTGAAGAAAAATTTACGGTGTTTACAACTCGTTGTGATACATTGTTTGGTGCTACATATTGTGTACTTGCTCCAGAACATCCACTAGTGGAAAAAATTACAACACCAGAACAACTTAATGCTGTAAAAGAATATGTTAATTTCGCAAAAGCTAAATCTGATTTAGATCGTACAGAATTAAATAAAGAAAAAACTGGTTGCTTTACAGGAGCATATGCAATTAATCCCGTAAATGGAAAAGAAATTCCTATTTGGATTGCTGATTATGTGCTAGTAAGTTATGGAACAGGAGCTATTATGGCAGTACCTGCTCACGATGAACGCGATTATGCCTTTGCTAAGAAATTTAATTTAGATATCATTCCCGTTTTAGAAGGTGGAGATGTTACCAAAGAAGCATATACTAAAGATGGTATACACATTAATTCAGGATTCTTAAATGGCTTAAATAAAGAAGATGCTATTAAAAAAATGGGCGAATTCTTAGTCGAAAAAAATATTGGTAAGTTATCAGTAAACTATCGTTTACGTGACTGGATTTTCTCAAGACAAAGATATTGGGGTGAACCATTCCCAATAATTCACTGGGAAGATGGTACTATTGAATTATTAGATGAAAAGGATTTACCATTAGAATTACCTAAAATGACTAACCTTAAAAAATCTGGTACTGGTGAAAGTCCACTTGCTAATGCTAAAGAATGGTTAGAAGTGACAAGAGCAGATGGTGTAAAAGGACGCAGAGAAACCAATACTATGCCACAATGGGCAGGTAGCTGTTGGTATTATATTGGATATTTGCTAAAAGATGATGGTAAAATGTTAGATTTAACAGATCCGAATGTTCAAAAAATGGTTAACAGTTGGCTTCCAGTTGATTTATATATTGGTGGTGCAGAACATGCGGTACTACACTTACTATATTCAAGATTCTGGCATAAAGTATTATATGATTGCGGCATTGTAACTTCAAAAGAACCTTTCTATAAATTATTCAATCAAGGAATGATTTTAGGTGAAGATGGAGTTAAAATGTCTAAATCTAGAGGTAATGTAATAAATCCTGATGATATAGTTGAAAGCTATGGCGCTGATACTTTAAGAGTATATGAAATGTTTATGGGACCACTTGATGCTATGAAACCCTGGTCAACAACTGGTGTAGATGGTGCTAGACGTTTCCTTGAACGTGTTTATCGTTTAGTTACTGAAGTTGTGAAAATAGATGAAAATGATCATTCGCTTGAAAAAATTTATCACCAAACAGTTAAAAAAGTTAGTGAGGATATTGAAAATTTAAGATATAATACCGCAATCTCGCAACTTATGATTTTTGCAAATGAAGCTTATAAAAATCCTACTATGCCAAAAGAATATCTAGAAGGATATATTAAGATGGTTTATCCATTCGCACCACATTTAGGTGAAGAACTTTGGAATTATATAGGTCATACTAACACAATAACATATGAAAGTTGGCCAACATTCGAAGAACATAAGACTATTAACCAAGAAATTACTGTTGTGGTACAAGTAAATGGTAAATTGCGTGATAAACTACAAGTTGCTATTAATACTCCAAAAGAAGAACTTGAAAGATTGGCATTAAATAGTCCTAAAATTATTGCAAATCTTGCCGGTGCTATACCTAAAAAGATTATTGTAGTTCCAAATAAACTAGTTAGTATCGTAATTTAAAAATGTAAATAGGGGGGGATATAAATTTTAAAGAATTTATTTAAACCAAATTATAATTTACCAAAGGTAGATAGAGTCATAATTGGAAACCAAAATATAATTATGATTAACATTGAAAAATATAAAGGTAAAATAATTTTTGATAAGTGTATTGAATATTTATTTTTACATGCAAAAAACGTATATTGGTTTATTAATGATTATACTATGTATGAAGATTTAACTGAATTACTAAATCATAGCGATGAAGATGTTTTCGTTTTGATTGGATAAATGCCTTAATTATTTAAGGCATTTTTTATAATCTAAAAATGTTAAAATATAATCAAAATAATGTAGATATTTAAATTAATAAAGTCATAAAAGTGAAAAAAAGTAAACATTAATCTGAATTTATTATAAAAAATACTAATAAAAATATTTACATTAATTAAAGTATTTGGTATAATAATATTGTAAAGATGAACTTTACATTGAAAGGAGCTGTTTTTATGAAGATTAATGTTAGAACTAATGATTTAGTTAAAATGAGTGATAGTGCTCGAGACTACATTAACGAAAGAGTAGGTTCGCTCGAAAAGTTGTTTAATAGTAGTGAGAATGTTGTTGCTAATGTATTATGCAAAGGCTTCGACAAATACACTGTTGTTGAAATAACAATACCGCTAAAACACGTAATATTACGAGCAGAAAGTAAAGCAGACACATTGTATGCGGCAATAGATTTTGCGACGGACAAGGTTGAAAGACAGCTATTGCGCCATAAGCAAAAAGTTAATACGATGATTAAAAAACGTGATGGAATTGCTAATCATTTTAGTCAATTAGAAACTAAAGACGAAATAAAAGAACCTGTAGATGTTTCAAAAACTAAAGTAATTGATAAAGAAGTTATGTCAGTAGATGAAGCAATTACCCAAATGGAACTATTGGATCACGATTTCTTTGCTTTTGTTAATGAAGCAAATCATCGTCATTCGGTTGTATACATTCGTAAAGATGGAGGCTATGGTATCATAGAAACTAAAGAATAAAATACAAAAAGGAGGTTAACCTCCTTTTCTTTTACCTTGAAGAAAATGTAAAATAATAGTATAATGCTAATGGTGATATAAGTGAAAGATACTATTTTAATAGATCTAGGAGATACATTAGTAAAAAATAAAGAAATATCAATAAAAAACGGCCTAGTTGCAATTTATAATTATCTAAATATTAAACAGAAAGAATTTGTTGATTATGGAATAAACTTATTCAATATAATGGATAATAGTCGTCAAAAAACCAGTATTGAGATATCTCTTAACGATTATTTGACTAAATTATTTGAAAAATTAGGAATTGATAAAAATTTAATTAATGAAAAACTTGAAGAAATATTCTATGAAAATTGTGAAAAAAATGAAGAAATAAAAGATGCACAATTATTTTTAAAGTATTTAAAGCAAAAGAAATATCTAATTATTATAGTAAGCAATTCAATTTTTAGTTCAAAGTTATTAAAAATAACTCTTGAAAAATTTAAATTATTAGCATATATTGATGAGGTTTATTCATCAAGTGATCTTGGGTTTAGAAAACCATCACGAGAAATATCTGAAAAAGTTTCAAAAGAATTACAATTAGTGAAAGAAAAATGTCTTATGATTGGTAATGATATTCGTATTGATGGAGGCTTTGCAACTAATTCGGATATAGATTTTATTTGGTTTAACTCTAAAAATGAACAAGGAAATTGTCCAAAAATGATTGCAAATATTAATGTATATACTGAATTAATAGAGAAATGGGGTGAAATAATTGATTAGCAATTATACTGATTTTAAGAAGGAAATTGAAAAATATAATCAAGAAACTATCAAAAAGAAATTACTTTTACATAGTTGTTGTGCACCATGTAGTAGCCATGTGCTTACGGTTATTGCAAAGGCATTTGATTTAACAATCCTGTTTGATAATCCTAATATTTATCCAAAAGAAGAATTTGATTATCGATTAGAAGAATTAAATGAATTGGTAAAAAAAATGAATCTTAATATTAATGTTGAGTATTTACCATATGACCATGATAAATATTTAAATGCCATAAAAGGTAAAGAAAAACTTGGTGAAAAATCACCAAGATGTTATAGTTGTTATGAACTTAGATTAAAAGATACTTATGAATATGCTAAGGCAAATGGTTATGATTTATATACAACTACTTTATCAATTAGTCCCTATAAAAATAGTGATTGGATAAATGAAATAGGAAACAGATATAGCGATGAAAAATGTCAATTTCTATATTCTAATTATAAGAAAGAACAAGGATATTTACATTCGATAGAATTATCTAAACAATATGACTTATATCGACAAGATTATTGCGGATGTGAGTTTTCACAAGAAGAACGAAAACGAAAAACAAATGAATGAAAATAATAGCAATATAAAAGATAACTAATAACTTGAAAAAAATCGAAAAATTTGGTATCATAATAGAAAGATAAATTAATGTAGGAAAACAGAAAGGATGATTTCATGTTTGGTAAATTATTTGACCCCACATATAAAGAATTTAAAAAATGTAGTAAAGTTGCTGAAGCAGTTGTAGCTTTAGAAGATGAATATAAAAAATTGACTGATGAGGAATTAAAAGCCAAAACACCAGAGTTTAAACAACGTCTTGAAAAAGGTGAAACCTTAGATGACATTATGGTAGAGGCTTTTGCAACAGCAAGAGAAGCTGCCAGCCGTGTTTTAGGATTAACCCCATTCAAAGTGCAAATTATTGGTGCTGCCGCAATGCATTTTGGTAATATTGCGGAGATGAAAACAGGTGAAGGTAAAACTCTTACATCTGTATTAGTTGCTTATTTAAATGCTTTACCTGGTAAAGGTGTTCACATTGTAACAGTAAATGAATACCTAGCCAGCCGTGATGCTACTGAAATGGGTGAAGTACATAAATTTTTGGGACTTACAGTAGGTCTAAATTTACGTGAATTAGATTCTGAACAAAAGCGTGAACAATACTATTGTGATATTACATATTCAACAAATAGTGAATTAGGCTTTGACTATCTAAGAGACCATATGGTTTTATATAAAGAACAAATGGTTCAACGTCCTGAAATGAATTTTGCGATTGTCGATGAAGTTGACTCAATTTTAATTGATGAAGCCAGAACTCCATTAATTATATCTGGTGGTGAGAAAAAAGGACCTAACCTATATGTACAAGCCAATTCATTTGCAAAGTGCTTACACCAAGAAGATTATGAAATTGACGTAAAAGATCGCCATGTAGCTTTAACTGAATCAGGTATGTCAAAAGCTGAAAAATATTTTAATGTAGACAATCTATATGATGTTAAGAATGTTACAATTGTTCATCATATTAATAATGCTTTAAGAGCAAACTACATTATGGAAAAAGATAAAGATTATGTAGTTCATGAAGGTGCAATTGTTATTGTTGACCCATTCACTGGTCGTTTAATGGTAGGACGTCAATGGAGTGATGGTTTACACCAAGCAATTGAAGCAAAAGAAAATGTTCAAATTAAGAAGGAAACTCGTACTTTAGCTACAATTACATATCAAAACTACTTTAGAATGTATAAGAAACTTGCAGGTATGACTGGTACCGCAAAAACGGAAGAAGAAGAATTTAGAAATATTTACAATATGTTCGTTGTTGAAATACCAACCAACGTGCCAGTTATAAGAATTGATGAACCGGATTTAATATTTCGATCAATGAAAGCAAAATATCTTGCTATCGCAAAAGATATTAAAGAACGTCATGAAAAAGGTCAACCAGTTCTAGTAGGTACTATTTCAATTGAATCAAGTGAACTATTATCTAATTTATTAAAACGTAATGGTATTCCACACAGTGTTTTGAATGCTAAACAACATGAACGTGAAGCTGAAATTATCGCGAAAGCTGGTCAAAAAGGCTCAGTTACAATCGCAACTAATATGGCTGGTCGTGGTACCGATATTAAATTAGGCGAAGGTGTAAGAGAATTAGGGGGTCTTGCGGTAATAGGTACTGAACGTCATGAAGCACGTCGTATTGATAACCAATTGCGTGGTAGAAGTGGACGTCAAGGAGACCCTGGTTATAGTAGATTTTATTTATCAGCTCAAGATGAACTAATGATTAGATTCGGGGGCGATCGTTTTGAAAGACTACTAGGTATGATTGCTAACCCTGATGCTGATGGATACGAAACTCCACTTGAATCAAAAATGTTCTCACGATTTGTTGAAAGTGCCCAAAAGAAAGTTGAAGGAGCAAACTACGATAGTCGTAAAAATGTTGTAGAATACGATGAAGTTTTAAGAAAACAACGTGAAGTAATTTATGGCCAAAGAAAAGATATTTTATTCTTAGATGATATGGAACCAACTATTCGTAAGATGATTAAAAATGTTGTTAAACGAAATATAGGTGGTTACATTGTTCATGAAAAGAAGAATTCGGAAGTAGACGCAGTAAGATTTATGAATGAATTTGCTTCAAAATTCTTTAATCGTGGTAAAATTACTATTGATGAAGTTGAGGGATTAAACGAAGAACAATTATCAGAATTAATTGAAAATAAATTCATTGAAGAACTAGAAAATAAAAAAACTCAAGTACCAAATGAAGTGTTCCAAGAATTTTTGAAGGTTGTATTACTAAGAGTAGTAGATAGCCATTGGATGGATCATATTGATCAAATGAGTAATCTACGTCAAAGTATTGGACTTCAATCATATGCACAAATTAACCCACTTCGTGAGTATCAACAAATTGCTTTTGAAACATTTAATGATATGATAGCTACAATTAATGATGAAGTAGTATTAAATGTAAATAGAGTTATTCTTCGTGAAAATTTACAACGTGAAGAACAAGCAAAAGTAACAGGTACTAATGCTGGTGCAGATGAGACCGCAAAACGTAAACCAGTTGTTAATAAGGATAAAAAAGTTGGCAGAAATGACCCATGTCCTTGTGGTTCTGGTAAAAAATATAAATATTGTTGTGGTATGAACGAAAAATAAAAAATATTAGCAAGTTTAGCGTTGTTAAGCTTGCTAATTTTAGAAAAAGGAGGCTATTATGGAAAAGTATGAAATTGTAAAATGGCTAGAAAACTTTAAAAAACGTCTAAAAGATATTTCAGAAGTAATAAAAGTCGAACAATTAAAAAAAGAAATAGAAGATAACGAAAAAGTAATGGCATCCGAAAACTTTTGGGAGGATGTTAATGCTGCGACAAAATTTTTACAACGCAATAATGAACTAAAAGAAAAATTAACTAAATTTCAAACTCTAAGCAAAGATCTTGAAGATTTAGAGACAATCGTTGAATTAAATGATGAAAGCCTATTTGATGAGGCAGAATCACTAATCAAAAACTTAAATAGCGAATTAGAAAAATTTGAAATAGCATTACTTCTAGATGAAGAATATGATCATTTAAATGCCATTATGGAACTTCATCCTGGTGCCGGTGGTACTGAATCACAAGATTGGGCATTAATGCTATATAGAATGTATAAACGTTACGCAGAAAGAAACAATTTCGATTTTGAGTTATTAGATTACCAAGAAGCAAGTGATGCTGGAATAAAAAGTGTTACATTTGCGGTTAAAGGACCTAATGCATATGGTATCTTAAAAGGTGAAAAGGGCGTTCATCGACTTGTTAGAATATCACCATTTGATAGTAATGCAAGAAGGCATACTTCCTTTGTTGCATGTAATGTTATGCCTGAAATAGATGACAACGTAGAAATAGTTATTAATCCCGAAGATATAAAAATTGATACATATCGCTCTAGTGGCGCCGGAGGACAACATGTCAATACAACTGATTCAGCAGTGCGTATTACTCATATTCCTACTGGTATTGTAGTGAATTGCCAAAATGAGCGTAGTCAAATTCAAAACCGTGAAAGAGCTATGCAGGTTTTAAAATCAAAACTATATCAAAAAATGCTAGAAGAAAAAGAAAATTTGAAAAAAAATATTGGGACACCAATTACTGATAATGCTTTTGGTAGCCAAATTAGAAGTTATGTTCTTCACCCATATGCCATGGTGAAAGACCATAGAACTAATGTGGAAAGCTCATCACCCTCAAATGTACTAGATGGTGATTTAGAATTATTTTTAAATGCATATTTAAAGTGGTATAAAAGTACTAAGTAGGTGAAAAAATGAAAAAAATAAAAATAACCAAAAAACATATTAAAGATTTTTTAACAATTAATTTAGGAGTATTTTTGATGGCTATGGCATATAGCATCTTGATAGATAGGAATAAATTAGTAATAGGTGGAGTAGGCGGAATAGCTACTATTTTATCTAATGCAATAACAGGGTTAAAAATAAACTCTTCATTTATTATTCTAATTATAAACGTAGTGTTATTGCTAATAGCCTTGATCTTTGTTGGTAAAAAATTCTTTTTAAAAACTCTATATACATCATTAATTTATCCAGTATATGTATTTATGTTTGAAAAGATAATTCTATTATTACAAGATGTTGTCCCAGATTTATCTTTAACAAAAGAAGAATTAGCAATTAAATTATCCGATATTGCTCTTGGACAAAATGCCGCTAACGCAATTATGGCAGGATCATATTTGTTAGTAATAATATTTGGTGCCGTAATTTCAGGATTTGGCCTTGGTCTTGCCTTGAAAAAAGGAGCATCAACAGGTGGTGTTGATATAATTCAACAAATACTGTTAGATAGGTTTAAGATACCTTTTTCAATTAGTTTATTAATGATAGATGGTACAATTGTTACTGTTGCCGCAATCTATTTTAAAGATTTCTTTATGATTCTATATGGTTTCTTATTTATATATTTATCTGGTGTGGTATTGGATGCTATTGTCTTTAGTGGCTTTAATTCACGAGCTGTCTATATTATAACAAGTGATCCTGAAGCAGTAAAAAATAAAATATATAGTGTTTTAGAACGTGGTGTTACTGAAATATATTCAAGAGGCGGCTATAGACAAGAAGATAAAAAAATGTTAGTTTGCGTAATGTCTAATAATGAATTCTATAAAATGAAAACTCTTATTTTAGAAATTGATAAACGTGCATTCATTTTTGTCGCAAGGGTAAGTGAAGTTCATGGTGAAGGATTTACTTATGATAGTCCAGAGCAGGTGGAAAAGGAAAATGAGCCAAGTAAATAAAGCATACACTATAAAAGAAGTAGTTAAAAATGGTAAAAAATATTACCTAAGGTTTGAAGAAATTGATGAAGACTATTTAGTAAATGAAGATCAAATAGTAAGTTATCGTTTAATAAAAGGTAATGTCTTAGATCAAAAAACTTATAAAACTTTAATGACTGACGTTGATAATACGGTGTATTACAACAAAGCATTGCATTTTATCGATTTCAAACCAAGAACCAAAAAAGAGATAAATGAGTATTTAACAAAATTCCAACTTGACGAAAGTACCATTAATAAAATTATCAAAAAGCTTGAAAAAATTGGTTTTATTGATGATGAAAGATATGCCAATCGTTATACCGAGGAATTAATTAGAAAAGGCAAAGGAAAAAAAGCAATTTACAATCTCTTAATAAAAAAAGGTATAGAACAAGACTTAATAAATGAAAATCTCAGCAAATACGAAAAAGATGATGAATTTGCTAATGCATTAAGAATTGCTGAAAAACTTGTTAAACCGGAATCTGATTATCCAATAAAAAAACAAAAAATGCAATTAATAGAAAAATTGCTAAGAGAAGGTTATGGACAAGATGCCATTAACTATGCAATGAGTAATATTACTTTTACAGATAATTCACAAGAACGATTAATAAAAGAATACGAAAAATTGCAAGATAAGAACATTGAAAAAGAAAAAATAATTGCAAGGTTACTAGCAAAAGGATATGAATGCTCTGATATCAAAAGAATTCTAAAATAATAGTACTTTTTTATAAAGTTTCAACATACAATTTATTGGTGAAAAGAATGAAAAAGAAAAGAATAAATGAAGGCTTACGAAACTTAACCAAAAATTTTGTGAGTGAAAAAGAATTAGAAGAAAATTTAAAGAATGAAATATCAAGTGAAATTCATAACAATAGACGTAAATCTTAAGCAATTTATTTGTAAAATCTAGCATATTGGTTTAGAATAAAAGTATCTTCAGGGCAGGGTGAAAATCCCGACCGGTGGTAAAGTCCACAAGCATTTGCATGATTTGGTGAAATTCCAAAACCGATAGTATAGTCTAGATGAAAGAAGATTTGACAATATGTTAAAATACCCCCCTGAATGTATATTTAGGGGTTTTTATATGGAGAATAAAATGAAAGATAAAAACAAAAAAACAATAGATTATATGACAAAAATCGCAATACTTGCGGCCTTATCAAGTATATTGTATTTTATACCCAAATTTCCTCTACCTTTTTTATTCCCTAGTTTTTTAGAAATTCAATTTTCTAATTTACCGGCAATTCTAGGCGGATTTATTTTAGGACCTTTTGCAGGAGGACTAATAGTAGCAATAAGAACATTAATAAAACTACCATTTAGTTCAACTGCTTGTGTTGGTGAACTTGCTGACTTTCTAATTGGAATTGCAACAGTTTTAACAAGTTCAATAATATATAAAAAGATTAAGACTAAAAAGGGTGGAGCTATAGCTTTAATATTTGGTTCAATTGCCTGGGTATTAATGGCTATTATTACTAACTATGCCTTTTTAATCGATTTCTACGCAAAATTCTATGCTGATGCTGGTGGAATGGCAATGATTATTGAAGTTTGTAAAAAAGTATTACCTAGCATCAATGAAAACAACTTTATGAGGTTATATCTATTTGGTGCAGTATTACCATTTAATTTATTATTATCTATATTAGTTTCAATAGTAACTTTTATGGTATATAAACGTATCTCTGATCTATTCAAGAAAGAATTATTCAAAACAAGGAAGGAAGATAATGTTAAAAATTCTAGCAATATGTGATTCGTTTAAAGGGACTTTAAGTTCTAGTGAAGTTGGTAAGATAGTTTGTGAACATTACAATAAAGAGGGTCATGATGCAAAATATATTCCAATATCTGATGGTGGCGAAGGTTTTTTAGAAGTAATAAAAGTAGTAACAAATTTAGAATATAAAAGTATGGTAGTAAATGATCCTTTATTTAACAAAACAAATGCCAAATATTTATATGATGAAAATCAAAAGACAGCTTATATTGAACTTGCAGAAGCATCAGGGCTTACTAAAATACCGAATGATAAGAAAGATGCGGTAAGAAGTTCAACTTATGGACTTGGTCAATTAATGAAAAAAGTAATTGAAATTCATCATCCAAAGAAAATTGTTCTTGGTATTGGAGGTTCCGCAACCACAGATATGGGGGCAGGGATGCTAGAAGCAATGGGCGTGGAGTTTTTAGATGATAAAGGTTTTAAACTTACTAAAATGAATAATTCACAATTAATGAAAATTAGAAAAATGAATTTGAATTATTTTAAAAAATTAATAAAAGGTATAGAATTTGTAACATTAACTGATGTTCAAAATCCAGTTCTTGGCGAATTAGGTACAGTTAGAGTTTTTGCTCCTCAAAAGGGTGCAAAACCAGAATACCTATTTGCAATGGAACAAAATGTAAAACATTTTTATAAATGTACGCATAATAAACTTTTAAAAGAACATCCTATTGATTTCCAGGGAGCAGGTGCAGCAGGAGGTGTGGGCTATACTATGCGATATTATTTTGGAAGTAGTATTAAAGCAGGAATTGATACCTTATTAGAACTGGTGAATTTTTCAAAACTAGTGAAAGAATATGATGTTGTTTTCAGTGGCGAAGGAAAAATTGATAGTCAGACTTTAAATGGTAAAGTAATAAGTGGAATAAAAAAATATCATCCAAAAAGATTAATCCTAATAGGGGGTAGTTCAACCATTGATAGTGTTGAAGATGAAATATACCCTATTGTTCCAAATGTTGCAACAATAGAAGAATCAATGAGTAAACCTATTGAAATGCTTGAAAAATTACTAGGCACAATAAAACTTTAAAAAATAAAAAATGAATTCAAACAGTGAAATGGTAAAATAAAAGTAGACACTTTTTGTGCCTACTTTTTCTTGACTATTTCATTCAAATAATTCATTTTTTACTCTTCAAAGAAACTTTTTAAAAATTTTAAAACTCCTTGTTGGTCAAATCTTTCTGTAATATAATTAGCATGACTAAATAACTCAGGATTTGCGTTCTTCATAGCAACTTTGATATGTGCAAAGTCTAACATTCCAATATCATTGTGACCATCGCCAATAGCTATTGTTCGAACTTTTGGAATATTATAGTATTTACAAGCATTCTCAAAACCAACACTTTTATCAACTAGAGGATTGTATACCTCAACTATATAGTTATCATCAATTTCCCAATATCTTGGAAATAATCTACCTTTATAGTTATTATTTATATGTTCAACAAAACGATCTATAGTTCCTTTTTTTAGAAAAAATAAAGAGCCATTGGGATCATCTGGTAATGTATCACGCAATTTTCCAATATGTAATTTTCCAAAATCACTATTAATGTGTAAAAAAGGATGGATAAATTCATTATATTCTTGAACATAGATGTCATCAATAATTTCACAAAATACGTTAATCAAATCATCCTTAGTAAAATCAATTATTTCAAGCAAATCATCACGACTTATTCTTAAATCAGTGGTAGGATAGTTTGGATCTTTAGGATTAGTTACACGAGCTCCGTTATAGTTGATTAAAGGGGTATCAAGACCTAATGCTTCATAGACAAAATAACTTGAACGAAGTGGTCTTCCGGTTGCTAACATAATTTTATGTCCTTCGTGGCTCAATTTCTTTATATAATCAAAAGTTTCTTGGTCATAATGTGAAAAGTCTAACATCAATGTACCATCTAAATCAATAACAATTAAATAAGGTTTCATAATATCACCAACTTTACATAATTAATAAGTAAATCAATTATAACATATCTTATAACAATTGTCTAATTATGCGTTTTTATGCCAATAAAATATATAGATATTTTCTTGCAATTTAAAGTACTTTATGGTAAAATAATTAGAAGTAGATGGGAGATGAGTTTAGTGGTTTATAATTCATTAATTGAAAAAATAGATGGCTTCTTTACTGAACTATTTTCTAAATTACAAGAAACCATTAGCTGGTCTTCTTTTTGGATATTGGTGGCAGGAATAGTTGTAGGTTTTGTCATTTGTTCAAGCATATATAGTATATTACTATTTAAATCAATAAATAATCAAGAAGAAAAAATAAAAGCCAATGCTTTTATTGCAAGTGATGAATTGGTTCAAGAAATAGTTGAGAATATTAAAAAAAGTTATGTTGAAGATACCGAAGGCTTAATGGTTAGAGAACGTTTTGAAGTCTTGGGTAGCAAATTATATTTAGAAATAAATCAAATTGCCACATTATATTATCCAACCTCGAAATATCCATTATATGAGCTTACAATTGAAGAAATGATATTATTTTTACACTATTTATCTAATCGTATTGATGAGGTTTTTGATCATCCAATTTTAAAACCATTTAAAAAAATAAGTGTCAGTAAAATATTTGAAATAATTGATACTAAAAAAAGAATAGATGAAAACAAAATAGTAAAAGCAACTAAAAAAGCCCATGTTGGTAAAATAAAGAGTTTCTTGATTGATGCTGTAAAAATAATAAATCCCATTCACTGGTTTAAAAAACTAGTGGTTAATTCAACAATCAGTTTTGCGACAAGAAAAATATCTTTAATAATTATTGATATAGTTGCGGATGAAAGTAATAAAACATATAGTAAAAAAATCTTTGATAAAGAAAAATCAATCAGAGAAATGGAAATTGAACAAATTTTAGAAGAATTAGAAAAGGAGGAACAAGATGCTTAGTAGCGATAAAAATAAATTAAGCCAAAGAAGAGAGTTTTATATTCATCGTATCGTAAGAAACGGCAAAATGAGTGACGATGATGAAGTGGTTAGAGATCAAAAAGAGGAAACAAAAACTAATAGTAATTCTAAACTAAGAGAAAAAATCTCATATGCAGAATCATACGGGTATCGAGTAGATCCAAGTAGATATAATTCAATTAGAAAAGAAACTGTTCAAAAAGAAGAACAACCAACTCCTAATATAAATAAACCAAACATCAAAGTTGAAGAACCAATAGTAGACAAGCAAATAGGTTATTTTGATGATGGTGTTGAACTAGAAGATGATACATATGATATTACAAGTCAAATTGATCAAATTTATCAAGATAGTTTCGAAGATTTAAATAATGATATTGATTTATACACAACTACTTATCAACAAATGGCTAATAAACCAATTGAACGTGAAGACATTAAACCTAAGGAAGCTCCAACTAATACTTATGAAGAAAAAATTGAGGTTGAAACTGAAAAGGTAGAATCAAAAATTGCAACACCTGTAAAACCTCAACCTGTTGAAAATGTGCCAAAGCAACAAGTTGTACAACCTACAAAACCAGTTGTTAAAGTCAAGAAAACAAAATATGTTGCACCAAGTTTAGATTTATTAACTAGATCTGGCCAAGAAAGTAAAGAAAATAATCAAGCTGCTCGTGAACAAGCTGAAATAATTAATCAAACATTTAGAGAATCAGGAATCAAAGCTTCAGTTGCAAGTTATATTTTTGGACCAACAGTAACGCAATTTTTAATAAAAATTGAACAAGGTGTTAATGTCAAAGATATTAGAAAAGTTGAATCTAACTTACTTATGTATTTACAATGCGAATCAATAAGAATTCAAACACCGATACCTGGCAAACCATTTGCGGGAATTGAAGTGCCAAAAAGACCAGAAAATAGGCGTACGGTTTTCCTGGGTGATATGTTAGCAAGCAAAGAATTTAAAAATTCACCTTTCTTTGTACCTGTGGCAGTTGGGCAAGATAACTATGGTAATTTTGTTTATATAGATTTAACTGAAATGCCTCATGGTCTTATTGCGGGTACTACTAAGTCTGGTAAAAGTGTCTGCTTAAATGCGTTTTTAATTAGCTTAATTTATCATTTCACACCAGATCAATTAAGATTAGTGTTAATCGATCCAAAACGTATCGAACTTGGTGCATATGAAGATATTCCACATCTAGCAATGCCCGTAGTTACTGAACAAGAAGATTTTCAAAGTGCCTTAGGTTGGGTATGCGATGAGATGGAAAGACGTTATGGTGAATTTTCTAAATATGGAGAACGTAACATAATGGACTATAACGAAGTTAGAAAAGAAAATAAAGAACCCATTATGCCATATATTATTGTTATGATGGATGAATTTAGTGATTGGTTTACTAATGCAGGAATAGAAATAGAAACTTATATGCAAAGACTTGCCCAAAAAGCTCGTGCAGCTGGTATAAACATTTTACTTGCTGCTCAAAGACCTTCTAAAGATGTTATTAAAGGTACAATTAAAGCTAATTTTGATACTAGAATAGCATTCAGGGTTGCTTCATTCGATGATGCAAAAGTAATACTAGGAGCTAGTGGTGCTGAAAAATTAGAAGGAAAAGGTGATATGCTTATACGTTATGCTGGTCATCCAGAGCAACGTTTACAAGGTGCCTTTGTACCTAATGGTGACATCAAAAAAGTTACTAGATTCTTACGTGAAAACAATACTTGTGATTACATTGTAACCAAAGAAGAAATTCATCAATCAACTGTATCACGCCAAGCCGCAAATACTAGTGTTAGTCGCAATACTGGACGAAATGATGAATGCTTTGAAGAAGTTGCTTACTATATAGTTCGTAATAAGAATGCATCAGTTAATCAATTAACTAAAATATTCAATATGGGATTCAATCGTGTCAACGATATCATTCTTGCATTAATTGAAATGAATGTCATCAGTGAAGGCGTAAGAGGAAAACAACGTGAAGTGTTAGTTGATGAGGCAGAATTTACAGAAATGTTAGAAAGAGAAGAACAAAATGGATAAAAATAAATATCTTGAAAACTATTATAAAGAAAATAATCCTTTAGCTGCTAGATTAACGATTGATAAAAAACTGATTAAATGCATTATAATATGTGTAATAACAACATTAATATATTTATTTATAATTATCTTTTCTAAAGTTAGTAATTTTAAGGGCGATGTTACATTTAGTAATAGCATTACTTTTTTAACCATTGTAATGATAGTTACAGCTGTTATAGGCTTTATTGGAATCGTTGCATTAATACTTCAAAAGATATCTCCAAAATTATTAAGCAAAATTCCGTTTAAAACCAAACAAGGCATTTTCAATGTACTAGATATCTTTGTAATTTTACCTATTTGTATTGTTATAACTATATTCTGTTTTTCTTATCTTTTTATTATTACCCCAGTAGAAGGAATGTCAATGGAACCAACTATCGAAAGTGGCGAACATGTTTTGGTATTATACAACAAAAAAATAGCCAAGAATGAAGTTGTTATATTAGAAGTAAATCCCACCGATAATGATTATCGAAGTACAGAATATTTCATCAAGAGAGTAATAGGTGTACCAGGTGATACTATTAAATGGGATGAAGCTACACACACATTTAAGTTAAATGGTGAAACAGTGGCTCCAAGAGGTATTAATCAGGTTGACACCAATGGCGTTTTCTATAAAGAAAATGGTATAAAGAAGTATTTAAATGAACAAAATGGTTTTGTAATACCAGAAGGTTATTACTTTGTAATGGGTGATAACCGCTTGAATAGTACCGATAGTAGACAAATTGGATTAATTCCAGAAGGAAATATTATCGGAGTAGCAGTTGAGCATATGAATTACATTATACCAAAAGGTAAAATTGGTGAATATACAGGAAAATAAAAATATCGCGATAGTAATTAGGAGGGAATAAAGTCCAATATGAATGAAATAGAAAAGATGTTAGCTGGCGAATTATATGATGCCAATTATAACTCTGAATTGACCAAAAAAAGACTAAAAGCCAAGGAACTATGCAAAAAATATAATGATTGTGATGTTAGAGATAGTGATACTAAAAAAGCAATTTTAGAACAACTTTTCAGCAAAAAAATAGATATTCTTGAGATAGAACCTAATTTTTATTGCGATTACGGATTTAATATTTCTTTAGGCAAAAATTTTTACGCCAATCATAATTTAGTTATACTAGACGCTAATAAAGTAGAATTTGGCGATAATGTATTTATTGGTCCTAATTGTGGATTCTATACAGCTGGACATCCGTTAGATTATGTGTCAAGAAATAAAGGATTAGAATATGCTAAACCAATTAAAATAGGAAATAATGTTTGGATTGGTGGAAATGTTTGTGTACTTCCAGGAGTTACCATTGGTGATAATGTTGTCATTGGAGCTGGAAGTGTTGTCACAAAAGATATTCCTGCTAATTGTCTTGTTGCCGGTAATCCTGGTAAAATTATAAAAAGATTATAAAAATAAAGAAAGCGAAAATATATGAAAGACAATAATGAAATTAACGAAAACTTTCAAAAAGTTTCAATAAATTGGTATCCTGGTCATATGGCTAAAGCCATAAAAGAAATAAATGAAAAAGTAAAAATTGTTGATTTAGTAATTGTCCTACTTGACGCAAGAATACCTAAATCATCCTTTAATCCTCTTTTAGAAGAAGTGTTAAATAATCGAAAGGTACTATACGTATTAACTAAAAAGGACAAAGCTGATTCAATTGAAACTTTAAAATGGCTTGCATACTATGAAAAACAAAATAAAAGAGCTATTGCTTTAGATGCGAGAGAGTTAAAAAATAGTAAACTAATAGTTAAAGAAGCAACCAATTTACTTGTTGAAAAAAGGGCAAAAGATTTAGCAAGAGGCTTAAAACCACGTGCAATTAAAACGATGATTGTAGGAATTCCTAATGTTGGTAAGTCTACTTTAATCAATGCTTTAGTAGGCAAAAGGGTTACCGCAGTAGGTGATAAACCAGGAGTAACTAAAGTACAACAATGGATTAGAATTAACCAAGACTTGGAATTATTAGATACGCCAGGGGTATTATGGCCAAAATTTGACGATCAAGTAATTGGCTTACATCTTGCAATAACTGGTGGTATAAATGATAACATTTTACCAATTATAGACGTTGCTACTTACTTTATTGATTTCTTGAATAAATATTATCCCAATGCTTTAACAAATAGATATCAATTGGATTTCACGAATCTTAATGCAATGGAACAGTTAGAGTTAATAGCTAAAAAACAGAATTACTATTTATCCAATAAGGAATATGATTTAGAAAGAACCGCATTATTTATCTTGCAAGAAGCAAGAAGTGGATATTACGGTAGATTTACTTTAGATAGGTGTGGCGATGAAACAAACAATTGATAATTATCAATTTGAGCGTAAACTATATAGCGAAGGAATTGAATATATTGCGGGGACAGACGAAGTTGGAAGAGGCCCATTAGCTGGTCCTGTTGTCGCAACAGCTGTAATAATGCCAAAAAATTGCTATATAGAAGGTGTAACTGATTCAAAAAAAATAACTCCTAAAAAACGCAAAGAATTGAGAAAAGAAATAGAAACAAAAGCATTAAGCATTGTTACCGTATTTATTGATGAGTCAAAGATTGATGAAATCAATATTTATGAAGCAAGTAGACTAGCCATGCAAAAAGCAATTAGGGGGCTTAATCCTAAACCTCAAATTATATTGGCTGATGCTATGCCTCTTAATATAGATATTGAAAGTATATCACTAATAAAAGGTGATGAAAAAAGTTTTATGATTGGTTGTGCAAGCATTATCGCTAAAGAAATTCGAGATGATTACATGGATTTACTTGATAAAAAATATCCAGGATATGGTTTTGCTAAAAATAAGGGGTATCCTACAAAAGCTCATATGGTAGCCTTAAAAGAACTGGGGGTATTACCAATTCATAGAAAAACTTATTCACCAGTAACAAAATTATTAGAAAACGAAAACAAGTCTTAGATTAGGCTTGTTTTTTTCTATAATTAACAGTTTTCATAGTTTAGTGATAAAAAATAAAGAAAAATAGCAAAAAAATAAGAAATGTTTTTAATCTTTTTGTTTGACTTATTTAAATTGGTGTTATATAATCAAAAAGCAAAAATATGGGTGAGGTGCAGTATGAAATTATTAATTGTGGAATCTCCAGCAAAATGTAAAACAATTGGACATTATTTAGGAGAAGGATATTTAGTAGAATCAAGTATAGGCCATATTCGTGATTTAAAAATCAAGGGTAAAGGTGGATTTGGTGTAGATATTCAAAATAATTTTCAACCTGAATATGAAATATTAAGTGACAAAAAAGAAATAGTTGAAAAATTAACTGCAGCCGCAAACCTAGCAGAACATGTTTACCTTGCAACCGACCCCGACCGTGAAGGAGAAGCAATTAGTTGGCACTTAAGTGAAGTGTTAAATCAACCAAAAGAAAAGGTTTCAAGAATTGTGTTTAATGAAATTACTAAGACGGCTGTCTTAAAAGCCATAAGTCATGATAGAGATATCGATATGGATTTAGTTCATTCACAAGAATCAAGAAGAATCTTAGATAGAATTATTGGTTTCAGATTATCTAGTTTATTACAACAAAAAATTGGTTCAAAATCAGCTGGTCGTGTTCAATCTGTAGCATTAAAATTGGTAGTTGATCGTGAAAAAGAAATTCAAGCATTTGATAAAGTAGAATTTTGGGATTTATCAGCAATTTTTTCAAAAAAAATTGGCGATAACGAATACAATCTAAAAGCAAAATTTTATGGTACTAATACGGAAAAGATTAATTTACCAAATGAAGAAGCAACAAACGAAGTAATTGCAAAATTAGATGAAAATAATTATGTTGTTTCTAATATAACAAAGAAAGAAAGAAATCGTGCTTCAAAGCCACCATTTATTACATCTACACTTCAACAAGATGCTAGTGCAAAATTTAATTATAATGCTAAGCGTGTAATGAGCATCGCTCAGAAATTGTATGAAGGTGTTGAATTAGGAAAAGAACGTGTAGGTTTAATTACTTATATGAGAACTGACTCAATTCGTTTATCAGATGAATTTATTGATTCAGCCAAAAAGTATATTATTGAAAAATATGGTGAGAAATACTATAAAGGAACTAAAAAAGCACCTAAGGGTAAAAACATTCAAGATGCTCATGAAGCAATTAGACCTACTAATATTTTGAGAACTCCTGAAAGTGTAAAAAGTTATTTACGCTTAGATGAATTTAAAGTCTATTCCTTAATATATAATAGAGCAATAGCTTCACTTATGAGTGATAGCATATTAGAAGATACTAAAGTTGACATTGAAAATAATGGCTATATTTTTAATTTAACTGGTGAAGTTACCTTATTTGATGGTTTCAGAACAATTTATGAAGAAGCTAGTTTAACTGATGAAGATGATGAATTAGAAAAATTACCGGAACTAGCAATAGGTGAAAAACTTACATTTAAAGAAATTAACAAAGAACAAAAATTCACATCACCACCATACCGTTATACAGAAGCTAGATTAATCAAAAAAATGGAAGAACTTGGAATTGGTCGTCCATCAACTTATGCATTAACAATGGAAACTTTGCGCGCAAGGGCCTATGTTACTATGGATAAACGTACATTTGTTCCAACTGCTCAAGGTACTTTAACTACTGAACAACTTGAATTATTCTTTAGTGACATCATCAATGTAAAATACACTGCTGATATGGAAACAACTTTGGATAAGATTGCGGAAGGAAAAGCAGTATGGTATGAAGAATTACGCAAATTCTATGATGTTTTTGCACCATTAATTGAAAATGCTAGGGATAATATGGTTAAAATATATCCAAAGATTACAGATGAGTTCTGTCCAGAATGTGGCTTACCATTATTTATAAGAAGAGGTCCATTTGGTGAATTCACTGCTTGTTCTGGTTATCCTCATTGTAAATATATTAAAAAGACTCCTAAAAAGGAACCGGTACATATTGGTGTAACTTGCCCTGTATGTAAGGAAGGCGATGTCGTTGAACGTACAAGTGGAAGAGGACGTTCTAAAGGTTCACTTTTCTATGCATGTAGTAGATTCCCACAATGTAAAGCAACTTTTTCAGGAATACCAACAGGCGACTATTGTCCTGTTTGCAAGGCTCCAATGATTAAAGTTGGTGATATTATTCGTTGTAATAATGAACACTGTAAATCAAATGAAGGATTAATCAAAAAAGCCAAAGAAGAAAAAAACGAATAGTATGTGAAATAGGCATAAATTTTTGTGCCTATTTTATTTTGCCTTAAAAGTTGAAAAAAAATAAATAATATAGTATAATGAATAGGA
>ERZ860322.463-NODE-463-length-30194-cov-4.489532_pt1 | contig 30194 bp, 29 predicted proteins | sample MGYA00509979_ERZ860322 | MGnify/ENA primary metagenome ERZ860322 (study PRJEB30046, sample SAMN00715217) | human gut metagenome | study: EMG produced TPA metagenomics assembly of the A metagenome-wide association study of gut microbiota in type 2...
CAGATAGCTTTGGGTTGACCATGTTCTTGTTGTGGGTTGTCGAAGCGCTCCAATCTGCCACGGCCCGTTCGGCAAGTGTCTGGTCAGACAGCACCCAATCTGCGATGCGATGGATATTTTCGGCCATGTAAGGACAATCCGTGGCGGTATTGAATTTTCTGCCATCCGGCCTTGTGTGAGAATAGACGGTATGCGTAGCCATCTCATTGGCGCGGACCTGCGCCGTCTGCATGAGTTTGGCATTGACGGTCAGAGCCGAGATGCCTTGCTCTCTGCGGAGAACATTGGTGCGGTCAATGATGTCCTGTTTCATGGCATCCACATCGGCATCATTGGTGGGGACTGTGGGTTCTGGCTGTGGCGCGGATTTGATGACTTCAGCCTTCGCCGGTTCTTCATCGGTGTAAGGGATGCCGGATCTCACCTGCACACATTTGGCGTCGCTGTCCCAGTAGACATTGAAGCCGACCACTCTGCCGACATCGCGCAGCAGGATATAGTTATTGCCGTTGATGACATAGGCTTCCATCTGCACTTCTTTTCCATCTACGACAATGCAGTGGGTGCTGCGCTCGGCCAAGATCCCGGCGGCATAGGCCGTGGTGGTAACGCCAGCCAACAGCAGGCAGGTGAGAAAACCGGCTGCAAAACTTCCTCGCTTCATGGTGTGTACCTCCATATCCTTTGATGGGTTCATGGTATCGCGGCAACTGCCGTGTGTCAAAAAACGAGGAAAAGAAGCACAGAAAAGTTTTTCACATCAATGTTAAAAACTTTCTATTTGGGGAAGTTATTAACATTGATGCTATTTTGCAAGAAAACCGCCCTGATTTCTCAGAGCGGTTTTCTTCCTGTTGATGTTTGATTCGTTCTTATGCGGGAAAACATTTCGTCGGCTGTGTATCGGACAGCAGATAAAGCCGCAGCATTTTCGGCCTCGCCCAGCTTTCGTTCGATCAGATCAACGGTATCCATCTTCTGTTATACGATGGCGCTGAGATGATCCCAGTCAATATCGCTGTCCGCGACAAAGCCGCTTTCTTCTGCCGCCTTGATGCGCTGTGCCTCCTCCGGCGTCACTTTTGTGAAGTCGGGGTCCCACGCTTTCACCAGCTTCTTGATGAACTCATAGGCAAAGTTTTTATCTTCGTCAGGCAGCATATCCATCATGCGGGCAGCGTCAATAGCCATGTCAGACATAAATACTACCTCCTTACTTGTAGATGTCTCCTCGGTTTCCGATGTCAATAATGAATAGAATGTCGATCTCATTATCAACACCATACTTATAAATGATGCGCCACGAGCCAACTCTGAGCCGTTTCCGGTCATCATTGTACCCCTGCATGACCTTAATATCTCCTTTCGGGGGAGTCAAGGTCAAGTCCTGAATCGCCGCCCTAATCCGGGCAACGGACTTCTTATCCAGCTTGCTCAGAAATTTCAGCGAATCCTTGGAATACTTGATTACCATGTGACACTTCCTTTCGAGGATAGCTTCTCATCCTCTACTTTATTTTATCAGGCCACTGCCCGCTATGCAATGATTTCTTGCTGTCACAAATCGTTAATTTTCTATGACCATCACAGCATCTCATCATTTTTCTCGCGCCTGCACGCACCAGCGGTAATCCGGCTGATTCATCACGCAGGTGACAAGAGTGATGATGTTCTCCGTACTGTCGTTCAGAACACTGGTATCATCTACGCTGATCTTATTGACAGAATATACCTCATAGCTGCGTGTGCCGAGCTGGGTGGTCAGCTTGATGGTGTCGCCAATGTCAAGGGTGTGAATTTTGCCAAAGTGATTGTTGACGCCGCGGTTGTGACCGGCGATGGCCACATTCCCCTCCCAAATGGAGGTGTTGGCGAAATGTCCCGCGCCCTTGCGGAGCGCGTCCGCATCCGTTCCCTGATACACCCTGACCGACAAGCCGAGGGTGGGGATTTTCAGTGTACCGAGGTAGTCGCCGCTGTAATAGAGGTCTTCCGTGACCGTCGTGTACTTCACCGGCGTGTAGGAGCCGGTATTTCCACCAGCGGTGCTGCCGGAAGTGGAGGGCGGCAGGACGGTCACACCGCCTGTGCCGTTGACCGTTCCCGTGGCCGAACCGCTCACAAGGTTTGGCGTCAGCAGCTCTCCGGCATTCAGCGTATAAGAGGTAGGCGAGCCAAAAGTGGGTGGGATATAGGCGGCGTCTTTGCTGCGGTCGGTGTTTGCAGGCTTATCCATCGTGACATAAATGGTATCGTCCGAAGTGGGGCGTCCGAACAGTCCTGCGTCCGGGCCGTCAAAGTGATACTCCAATGCCGATGCAGGCATGGAAAAAGCCGCCAGCACACAGCAGGCGGCCAGCAGCGTGGTCAGATATTTCTTCATGCGGCGTACCCTCTTTTCTTATTGATGTAGTGGCGATAGCCCTTATAACCAGCGTAACCGCATCCGCCCAGCGCCGCAGCGCCCACGGGGATCAACAGCCACAGCCAGTTAAAATCAACACCGCTCTTTGCCGATGCCGCAGCGCCGACGCTGGAAAAAACGGCGGTGTAGATCACCGTATCACAGCTTGTGCGGGTGACATCACCCTTATAGTCCGCCGTGACGGTGTAGCCGGTGGCGTATTTGCTGGTGGCTGTGCCGGTGTAGCTTGCCACGGCGGTGTAGCGAATGGGAATGTCATAGCCGTCCGTGGGATCGACCGCCGCCTCCTGCCAGCTTACATCGGCAAGGGTCAGGGTGCGGCCATTTTCATTCACGGACTTTGGAACAAGAGACACATCCGCGTCAGAGAGGTTTGGATAGGTACGCTCTGCCGTCACCGTGCGGCTGCTGGTCCCGTAGCCCGTTGCCTCCACCTGAATGGTAGTGTGGTCAAGGGACAGGACACCCTCATAGCCATCCTCGGTTTTGACCTCCAGCTTCGGCTCCAGGATTTTCAGAATTTCTACCATATCTTTGGTCTTACTCTCCAGTGTGACCACTTCGATATGCTCCCGCGTGTCCGTTTCCGTCTGGTCATTTTTCAGCAAATCAAGGAGCGTATAGGTGCGCCCCTCACGCTCAAAGTCAGCGGTGGGGATCGTGGCGGGATCATCCTTCGCGGTCAGGTAGTAGACCTTTTCCAAACGATAGACGCCGTTTTCCTCGCTGGCTCTGACCTCGGCGGGATAGGCGGAAATGCCGGGTAGCGTATCTGCGGCAGAGATCATTGTGGATACCGTATCGGCATCTGTCATGGGCTCTGCGGCCAGCGCCGCAACGCTCATGCTGCACAGCATCAGCGCCGTGCAGAGTGCAAACGCAACTTTCTTTTTCACGCTTCGTCCTCCTTCCTCAGCGAACGGGCCGGTTCTGCTCCGGCTGCTTGCGCTCCTGCGGAGAGATCTCACGCTGAATGTCATTTTGCAGCTTGCGGAAATACTTTTGCAAGCTGTCTACCACGCCGCGGCGATCCTGCACCTCCATGCCGTCAAACACCTGCCCCACGCGGCTCACATCGGGCTGCGGGGTCTCCACGCCGAAATTGCGGCAGAGCATATAGCTGACGCTCTCGGCGTCCATGGCGCAGTCCTCACGGGTATAGTAGGGATAGCGTCCGTGGTCATGGATACCGGCGTGGACGATCTCGCGGGAGAGCGCCGCAAAGATCTTGCTGTCGATCAGGCGGCTGGATACCGTAATGCTCTGCGTCTTAGGATCATAAACAGCATCCTGATACATGGTGCTACTGGTGACCACGGGAACGGGGGAGCTGTCCAGCAATCGGCGCAGGGCGGCGTCCATTTCCGGTGTATTATCTTTCAGGCTCAGCGCCGGAACACCGGCCTTGCCGTGGGTCTGCGTCACATCAAAAACACGCCCGATCTTATAGCCGTGATACTCCCTTCCGTCCTTCACATAGGTGTCTGACACACGGATCTTCATGCCGTTCTCATCGCGGTTGACGCTGCGCCCCAGCCGGTTCCACACCTCCAGACTGTTGATGTAGGTGATCTCCGGGTTCTGCGCCATCGCCAGCATCACATTGGATGCGCTGTATCGCGGGTTGATGGCCTGCGTGTCCAGATAGTGCAGATACGCACCGGGTTCGCTGGTGACGTGCATGACCGCATCGTCGGAAAGCTGCCCCAATTCCTCGCGCTCCGCTGTTTTTTTTGCCTTCCAGTCCTCGTCCCTCTGCTGCTTCTGCTGGATCAAATCGTCTAACTTTGCCATGATCGTTTCTCCTTCTCAAAATCAAATTATTCCCGCGTAGGCATAGCCTTTTGAATGGCCTCCCGCACGGTGTCCTTGGTGGGAGCTGTGCCGTCCCGCTCCGCCGCAGCTTGCAGCGCCATCAGACGGCTGCGGACGGAGGGACGGGCATCAGCTCTCTCCGTAGCCGGTTCCGTAGACGCTCTCACACCAGTCCCGCGCTCCTTGGAGCTGTTCCCGGACGGAGCGCGGGCGTTCTCTTTTTTTGCGGCAGCGTCCTCCTTCACCGGCGCGGGATAACCCATGCGCTCAAAAATGCGGTTGATCTGCTTGGCATCCCTTGCCTTGGCCATGATCTCCACCGTGCCGGTCTTTTCCACCTTATTGACGATGGGATAAAAGAGGACGCCATAGCGTTTGGCTTCCATCTGAAAGCCCTTCAAGTCCTCCTGCTTGACGGAAAAGATCGTCAGCTCCTCGCCGTCATGGATCAGGCGCTTGAGGTTGGTCTTACCGGCAAGCTTCTGATTGTCGTTGGCAAGGGCAATCAGAAGGGCGGCAAGATTTTTCGCCCCCAGCCCTGCCAGCTTGAGGGCACTTTCGGTGATCTGGATGCCCTCACGCACCATCAGGTCAGCGGTTTCACCGTTGGTACTCATGCTCGTGTTCCTCCTTGTTCTTTAGATTTTCCTGCCGTTCAGCCTGCGCCTGCTGGCACTGCTGGGATACCCGCGGAATGTCCGATTGTATCCTGCGGCACAGACGCAGCTCCCCGCGCTTTTCACGCAGGGCGGCAGTCTGCTGTTGGATCTCCGCGCTGTACTTGGCTTGTGCTTCTTCATCGTTGGTATTCCTCCTTTCCTGATAAAGTGGTTTTCTCTGTTCCTCTAACAAGCGGATGTCCCACTCCAGCACACGGATGCGCTGCTCCAGCTCCGTTTCGGTAGTGATCCCGCTTGATAAAAGGTATTTGAATTGCTGCTCGTACCGCTCCAAATGAATGACCTCCCGCTTGACGGAAAAGGGCAGTTTGGGCGGCAGTTTTTTCCGCCTGTTTCCCCGCAGCAGGTAGAGGTAGCGGAGATAGAGTGCGTGAAAGCCGGTGATCTTCTTTTTTCGGACAGTGGACAGCTTACCCTTCACGCGATAACGCTTGACAGGTTGGGTGACGGTCGGCGGGGTCATGCCGACGTGCCGCTGGCGGGAGAGCCGCAGCAGAATATCCGCTTCGGTGTAGCCCTCGCCCAAACTATCCAGGCGGATCGCCCGCTTTGCGCCGGGGGGCTTGACGGTGGTGTATTTCCGATTGGGGCTGCGCCGCACCTCATAGCCGTTTTTCTGCAGAAGCATGAGAAAGGAATCATAGGTGTAGGCTTGGTGGATGATGGCGTCAATGTCGGCGCGGATCACGCCGCGCACGGTGGGCTTGCCGCCCTGCTCCGCCTTCCACTCAGCGTAATGCTTGCCCTTGCCCTGCGGGGTGATGACGGATAGGTCGTTTTCCCGGCACAGTGCGTCCGAGGTGCCGCGCACATCGTTGTAGTAGCTCTCCGGGCTGGAATGATACTTGTGGCCGTCCGTGCGGGAAACAGAATTGACCACGATGTGATTATGCGGGTGGGCCTTGTCTAAATGGGTCCCGATGACGGCTTCAAAATCCTCACCGAATAATCGCCGCGCAAACTCGCACCCGATCTCATGGGCCTGCTCCGGCGTCACCTCGCCGGGGGCAAAGGATTGGATGAAGTGGTAGCCGAGAACACCGCCCGTCTTGCCGAATTTCTCCTTGGTTTTCCGCATGGCATCAAAGGCGGTTTCGGCAGACCGGCAGTTCAGGGCAGTCACAAAGCGCACCGTGTCGGTTTTCTCACTATCCGCCGTGTATATGATCTTCTCGTCCAGTTCGGTCTTTTCTCCGTTGACAGCGTATTTTACGCGGTCATCCAGCCTTGCACGAATTGCGAATACTTTCGTGTATGCCATGTCACAGCCGCTCCGCGATGTTCCAAATCGTTTCCTGCGCCGCTGTCACCGCGGCGATGTCCTCGTGGCTGGCAAAGCCACGGGCGTTGACCGCGCGGGTGATCTGATTGATGTTGTTGCCGATGGCGGCAAGCTGGCGGCGTATTTCAGCGTATTCGTTGGGTGGCCTTGGCCGCATTTTTTCACCGGCGATCAATGTGCGAAGATAGACCTCCATGGGGAAACCGGAAATTGCCACCTGCTCCTTCAGATGCCGGTGTTCCGTTTCGTTCAAACGGAGAAGAATAGAGATAGATCGTTTTCTGATAATAGATTCCTCCTTGAAATAGGATGGGGTCTTAGGGGGCTTGCTCCCCTAACAAGCGCATTTGGATAGCCAAATGCTATGCTTGCGACTGCAAAGCAGCCGCAGGCCGCTTGCAGTCCTAAACCAGCCGAAAAACAAATCAGCGGGCTTCGCCGCCGCGTGTCTTTACCCTGCCGTTGATCCCTTTCACAAGCTGGAGCTGGTCGTTGTAGTCCTTTCCGCTGCGGGGTGGGTTGTCGATGACCTCATACTCGGAAAGTCTCTTTTGAATGGCCGCCGACGCCGCCCGTCCCGGTCCGTCGTTATCCAGGCACAGCACGATCCGCGCCACGCCAGGGTTGTCCTTCAGGTATTGCTCCAGCGCCGCGGGGAATCGGATCGAGCCATCCTTCCGTGGCTGATAGATGCCGGAGAGGGACAGCGTATTGGCGCTGCGCCAGTCCTGCCCCCGCAGCTTCAGCAGCGTCAGGTAAGAAAGGGCGTCAATGGCAGCTTCAAATACACAGAGGTTTTTGCCACCGGCGCAAAGGGGAACGGCAAAGGAAAACCGCTTATCACTGCCGGGGACTTCACCGGCAAAGGTGGTATCCGAAAGAGTCCCACGCAGCGCACCATAGGCGGGACTGTCCCCGTCGTAGCCCACGAATACGCAGTTATGATGCTCTGCGTCCTCATAGAGTTGCCCGTGCTTGATGCAGTGGTTGATGATCTCAGCATCAATGCCGCGGCTCCGAAGATATACAAAAACACGCCGGGTGTCGGCGTGTTTGAGTGGGAGGGCAAATTCAGTTTTCGGGAGCGGTTCGGTTGGCTCTGATTTGCGTGGCACATGGGGCGGTTCCCCAAGGACACGCTGCACGGCGTCCAAAAAGGAAACACCCTCCACTGTTGTCAGATAGTCCAGCGCAGTTGTGCCTCCGATATTCCGTGACCACCAGCACCATTTTCCATTGGAGATTTTTAGGCTGTCGTGGGTGCGGGTGGCATAGGTGTCTCCGCCGATATGCACCAACTCTTGCGGTTCAAATCGCCGCAGGTAGGTCAGCAGGTCCATCTCGCGGGCAGCGGCGATCTGGTCTTTTGATAAGTAAGGCGTAATGTTCACCTCCTGGGGACATGAAAAAAGCGCAAGCATTTCTGCCTGCGCTTCCAATATGATTTATTTTTGAATGATTACGCTCTCTGCAAGTAAAACTCACTTTCCGCCACACGGATTACGAAATCATATTCCAGTCTGGTTGCCTTGGACATATTGATGTTGTACCGTTTACAGACTTGACGCAAGTGGGCAAAGTACTCTTTGTCCTCTTTTGTCAGTGGAGCTACCCAGCCGGTTTCAGCAGCGTGCTCCTCAATACGCTGGAGATATTCAAATCTTTTCTGATCCATCATCTACGCCCCCTTCAAGATAATCTGCAATAATGTCTGCTGCGGCATCCTCCCATATTACCAAACGAAACGGGTCATAAGACGCGACCTGCCTCGCTCCAAATGCTTCCGTATAATAAGCCAGAAGTTCACTTGTTTTTGCTTTGAATATCAGAACGCCGTCATAACCTACGTTCAAGGAGATCTGTACCGCATAAGCAAACAAGGCCCTTGCAATTCCAATATATTTCTTTACCTTCTTTTCGGCATGAAGAAGATTTGCATTGCTGTGACCGGCATTCTCCAGATAGATGATTTCAACGGCTAAGCCATCCTCATCCAGCTCATATGACATCAGTCCCAGCAGCTCATCATTGTCTGAACGGTGCAGTGCGACCTTATTGGGAAACTGGCTCGCATAAGGTGTCGTCCAGTCGGTTTGCTAGTCCTTGGTCACTGCCATATCCTGCTCGGTCGCAGTCTTTACGGTTGCGGGAATTTTCTCCCTTGAGGCGGCGTCCACTACGAACAAATTCAGCATGGTCATCCCACCTTTCACAATGTAGATTATCATAATCGGATACAAAAAACAAGCGCACCGCGTCAGTTTTATCACGGATGCGCTCCATCAACTCATCAAAATAGTTGCGGCCGCCAGCTTGCTTCAGAAGCTCGTCGTTCATGGCAAAGCCCTTGATGAGGTATTCTTTCAGCACGGAATTGGCCCAAATTCGGAATTGGGTACCGCGCAACGACTTCACACGATAGCCCACAGAGATGATGACATCCAAACTGTAGTATGCGACGGGTTTATCCGAATTTGCAATGTGAACATTTTTCACATTGCTTTTTTCATCTACCTCACCTTCAGCAAATACATTTTTTTATATGTTTCGTGATACCGCTGCGCTCTCGTTGGAACAGTTCTGCCATCTGTGCCTGTGTCAGCCAAACGGTTTCGTTTTCCATTCGGACATCAATTTTTGTCAAACCATCCTCGGTCTGATACATAATGATTTCCGTCTGTTCAGGATGGATGCTGTTTTTACTGATTGCTAAATCGTCCATGCATCGGTTCCTCCTATTGTTCTTGACTAAACATAGTTTCATGAGCAGAATGCTCCTGCGCTGCCAACCTGTAATGGGAGGCCAGCAGAGTCTCTTTCATTTGCTCACCAGTCAAATCGCCGTTTGCCCAGCGCTGCGAGAGCATCTTGGCATATTCCGAAACGGGAACGCCTTCAATGGCATTCAAAGCATCTGCCAGCTTTACCGCCTGAATTCTGCGTTCTTTTGCTCCATCCGTCATGATAACATACTCCACCGGACTTTTTCAGTATTATACCATGCTGGGGTCATTTTAGAAAGCTCCTTTAGAATTGAAATTACGCAATGTCCAACAATTACCGCTCCGGCGTGTTCTTTTTCACTGCCTTTGGCTCCACGCTGCGCTCCGGCTTAGCCAGTTCTTCCATTGCCGCATTGATCACGCAGGAGTGGTTGTCCACCGCGTAAACGTCTGTGTGCCCGCCCATTTGCTTTTGGAGCGCCGCAAAGCGGCCTGCGGCCTGACGCGCCGGTGGGTAGAATCGCTCATCTCCCGTGCGCTGCGCCATAGTACAGGCCAGTACGAACATACAGCGGCCCTTGCCGTAGGTGTTTGTCCACTCCTTCAAAAAAGCAGACAGCTTTCCATCGTTGTAGGCGTTGGTCGCACCCTTCTCAAAGGCTCCCGCACAGGTCAGCGTCCGATCCCTGCTGGCCATCCACTCAAAGACCTCTCCGCGAACCACAGCCTCAGAACGGGTATTAGGATATATGGGCTGTGCGGGATCTCGATATTTTTCTTCGACTCTTTTCCGCAGAATATCATCCGCACAGCACGCAATGCTGTCACGAAAGGCATCCATCTCATCCGTATCGCGGGAGAGCCAGTCCGTATAAAGCTGTGACAGGGGATGCTCAAACTCAGTCAGCACCGCAAGCTGCCGTTCGGAGAGGCTTGTTTCATCCTCAAAAAGCATCAGCAGATTATCACGGCAAGCGATCTCGTAGGCGTGAGAAATGATCTCATCAGGCGACTGCGTTTTCATCTCCGCAAGAAACGCCTCGTTTTCCTGCGACATTTTTTCGTATAATTTGGTTTCCAATTCGTCTTTTGTGGACATGATTTCCCTCCATTTTATCGTGCCAAACCCGCCCGCATCCGGTGGGCGTAATTGGCAACGCTGTATCGTTTCATATAGGCGTTTTCGCTGGGGGCCGGACTGTCAAAGTCCAGCCCCTCCATGCGGGGATCGTCGGTGCCGTTCAGCACCTCCTCCACCGGAATGACGCGGAGCCTGCCGGAGCATTTCAGCTCCCCGCCAAATACCCCTGCGGCACAGTGGAATCCGCGGTCACCGCACACCCAAAGCAGCTTCTTCCCGGCAGGAATATCTCCAAAGGGCTGCTTCAAAACAATGACGGAACGGGGTTCCGCACCGGCTACCTCATAGTAGCCGGACTGCTCCGCCTTTTCATAAGCGCGGATCAGCTTTTCAAATTTGCGCTGCGGCTCGATATAGAGCCAGCTTTCCTGATAACCCATAATTTCCTCCATTTTCTATTGGTTTTACCGCTCCAACTGCGGTCTGCGGCGCTCCGGCGGCCTTTGATCCTCGTCCGGCTCGGCATCTACGATCTCCGACTCCTTGTGGTCTAAATTCAGCAGGGAATTCAATTCCTCCAGCCGTGCCGTTTTGGTGTTCAGCTCCGTCTCGCGGGGAAACGGCTTTTGTACTTCTACCTTTGCGATTTCCAACTGCGTTTGCAGGTTGGACAACTGCTCGCGACAGGTTTGCTCCTTGATGGGCAGTCCCTCCAGCGCATTGTCCATGCGCTGCAAATTGCCGAACACATCGGTTCCCAGCGTAACGGTATGGCGGAGCTGCCCAATCATGGTCAAGCGGTATTCCCGCGCGAAGGTATCAAAGGCCAGCTCCAGCGTCAGGCCGCGATAGCTGCCGATCTGTGTCGCTTCCGGGGAGAGCATCGTCTGGCACATGGTCAGCAGTGCCGCGCCCGCCTCTTTCTTGTCGGCGTAGGTGACGCCCGCCAGCGTAAGTGGGGAGAAGCCGTCCGCGTTTGGGCGGGTATGCTCCTTGACCGTGGCAATATCCGCACCATAGCCGGCGATCCGTGCCTGCGTTTCCGCGATTTGTTTCGGAAAGCCCTTGCTGATGGCGTCCTCCAGCGCGTATTTCTGAGAAAGATGGTTGGCTTTCAGCAGCTTCAGCTTGGATACCTCAATGTCCAGATCCATCTTTTCTTTGATCATAGGGTTGCCGCTGGCCAGCGCCTTGATCTCGGCATAAGAAAGCGCCTGCTCATCCACATCTTCGGCGGAGCGAACAGGCGATTTGCTGGTCATAATTTGCGATATAAATTTCTGTTTGGATTCTACCAACTGATATAAGTAGGCATCGAAGGTACCCTCGGTGACATAGCTGTAAATGTCTACCTCCGGGTTTTCGTTGCCCTGCCGGATGATGCGCCCCTCCCGCTGCTGCAAATCGGACGGACGCCACGGACAATCCAGATGGTGCAAGGCGATGAGCTTTTGCTGACAGTTGGTGCCAGCACCCATGCGCTGGGTGCTGCCCAGCAGGATACGCACCTGACCGCTCCGCACTTTGCCGAACAGATCTTTCTTCTGTACCTCGCTCTTGGCGTTGTGGATGAAGGCGATTTCGTTTTCGGGAATACCCAATTCCAGCAGCTTCGCGCGAATATCATCATAAACGCTGAAGGTTCCGTCATCCTTTGGGGTGGACAGGTCGCAAAAAATCATTTGGGTGGAACGCTTGTCCGCGGTGCGCTGCCAGATCTCAAACACATTTTCCGCGCACTTGGCGGCTTTGCTGTTGGGATCGCTGGGAAGCATGGGGTTGACCAGCCGCTGATCCAGCGCCAGCTTGCGGCCATCGTTGGTAATGAGCAGCATATTGTCCACGCTGCTGTCCACCTCACGATTGCGGACTTTTTCAGCACGCTCCGCCAGCGATGCCACGATCTCTTTCTGATACTCCGACGGCTTCAGGGCGATGTTGTGGTAGTGGGCCTCCGGCACGGGGAGCTTGAGCATATCCGCCGTCTGAATGTCCGCCACATTTTTGAAAACGGACATTAACTCCGGCAGGTTATAAAACTTGGCGAAGCGCGTCTTGGCCCGGTAACCGGTGCCCTCCGGGGACAGCTCGATGGCGGTGACGGTCTCGCCGTAGTTCGCCGCCCATGCGTCAAAGTGCTGCAAGCCCTGTTCCTCCAGCGCCGACATCTGCAAGTAACGCTGGATGGTGTAAAGCTCCACCATGCTGTTGGAAATGGGGGTGCCGGTGGCAAAGATAATGCCGCGCCCTCCGGTGATCTCATCGAGGTAGCGGCACTTCATAAAGAGGTCTGAGCTTTTCTGCGCCTCGGTCTGGGCAATACCGCCCACATTCCGCATTTTCGTGTATAAAAAGAGGTTCTTAAAATAATGCGATTCGTCAATGAAAATACGGTCAACGCCCAATTCCTCAAAGGTGACCACATCGTCCTTGCGGCTCTGGTCGTTCAGCTTGTCGATCTTGGCTTGCAGGCCCTTCTTGGTTTTCTCCATCTGTTTGATGGTGAAGTTCTCGGCTTTTTCTCGCTTGGCATCGGAAATCCCCACCATGATCTCGTCGATCTGCTGCTCCAAAATGGCCCGCTGGCGCTCTACGCTCATAGGGATCTTCTCGAACTGCGAATGCCCGATGATGACGGCGTCGTAGTCGCCGGTGGCGATGCGCCCACAGAATTTCTTGCGGTTTTTGGTTTCAAAATCCTTGCGGGTGGCGACAAGGATGTTCGCTGCCGGATAGAGCTGCAAAAACTCAGTGGCCCACTGCTCTGTCAGGTGGTTGGGCACCACAAAGAGGGACTTCTGGCACAGGCCCAGCCGCTTTGACTCCATCGCCGCCGCGACCATTTCAAATGTCTTGCCGGCGCCCACTACATGGGCAAGCAGGGTATTTCCACCGTACAAAATGTGGGCGATGGCGTTGACCTGGTGCTTGCGGAGCGTGATCTCCGGGTTCATGCCGCTGAAATTGATATGGCTGCCATCATACTCGCGGGGACGGTTGCTGTTGAACAGAATATTATAGGTCTTACAGATGGCTTCGCGCCGGTCCGGGTCTTTCCAGATCCACTCAGCAAAAGCGTCTTTAATGAGTTCCTGCTTACTCTGGGCGATGGCCGTCTCCTTCTTGTTCAGAACGGCAATTCTGCGCCCTTCCTCATCGTAGTGGTAATCAAAAATGCGGACATCCTTCAGGTTAAGTGTCGTTTCGATGATCTCATAGGCGTTGATGCGCTGTGTGCCGTAGGTGCTGATGACCTTCACATTGCCGCGATCCTTGCTCTTACCTTCGATGCGCCACTCGCCGGTGATGCCGGAATAGTGGACTTTCATGCTCCATTGTGCGCTGCGGGGTGTCCCCAGCGTTTCAAAAATAAATCGGCGCACATATTCAGTGTCCAGCCATGTAGCGCCCAGTCGGACGGAGATCTCGCTGGCGGTGAGGTCGGTGGGCTGCACCTGCGCGAGCGCATCGGCGTTGATCTGATACTGCGGGTCCTGCTCCGCCTTGCCTTGGGCAACCGCCAATTTCTGACGCACATTGCCGGAAAGATACTCGTCCGCGGGCAGGTATTTCTCATGTCCATCGTTCTCGCCGGTGTAAGCGGGGTTCAAAAAAATCACGCCCTTGAGATCAGAAAACAGCGTTTCTTCGTCCTTGCCGGTGAGCCTGCTCATATAGTCCATATCCACATGAGCCTTTTCCCCGATGGACAGCGCCAGCGCCTCCACCGCTGTGTCTACCTTTTCAGCAGGTTTGTGGCTGCGGATGGTGCGCTTGGTGAACAGGTCAGCCTTCCTTTTCAGGTTCCGGTCCTCGTCCAGAATTTCCAGCGAACAGAGCAGGAAGTAAGAGCTGTCCTGATCGAAGGAGATGGCGTTGCCGCGGGAGTTGATGAGTCCATATTTCCGGGTGAAGGCGTCATAGAGAGCATTCAGCTTTGCTTGCTGCGCCTTGATTTCTTCATCGGGATAGTCCTCGGTCTGATATTCCAGCAGCGTCCGCACACAGTCCCGCAGCTCGATCATGCCGCGGATTCTGCTCTCTGCCGTCTTGGATACCTCCACCGGGTTCATACGGTTGTTTTCCCGGTAGTAGATCTGGTCGTCCACCAGCGTATAGGAAAAATTGCGGACAGCGGGGTCGGCCTCGATGGAATGATCCTCTCCCTCCAGTTCTTCCTCCCGGTCATAAGTGGTGATCTCACCGTGGACATTCTGAACGGCTTCCGCCAGAAGTGCTTCCAATGGTTGCTCCGGGTACGGCTCACAGGTGGGCGTGGGGCCGAACGGTCCGGACACCATCTTCATCTCGCCCAAGATCATATCCGGGTGGTCGATGAAATAACTGTTCATCTGGATGCCGTTTTCATTGGTGGCAAGATGCACCCATTCCGGTTCTATATCCACCATTCGTTCCCGCTTCTGCAAAAACAGGATGTCTGAAACGACCTCCGTGCCCGCTGCGGCCTTGAATGCATTGTTGGGTAGCCGGATGGCCCCCAGCAGCTCCGAGCGCTGCGCGATGTATTTTCGCGCGCTGGCGGTGCGCTTGTCCATGGTGTAGCTGGAGGTCACAACGGCGATAACGCCGCCTGGTCTGACCTGATCCAACGCCTTGGCGATGAAATACTCGTGGATGGGGAAATTCAGCCGGTCATAGCGTTTGTCCGGCACATGAAACTGGCCGAACGGCACATTGCCGATGGCTACATCGAAAAAGTTATCCGGGAAGACGGTCTTCTCATAGCCCTGCACCGCAATACTGCTTTTCTGATAAAGCTGGCGGGCGATGCGTCCGGAGAGATCGTCCAGTTCCACGCCATAGAGCTTGCTGCCGCTCATGCTTTCCGGTAGCATACCGAGGAAATTGCCGATACCGCAGGCTGGCTCCAGAATGTTGCCCTGCGTGAAGCCCATCTGCCCCAGGGCGGCATAGATGCCGCGGATGACCACGGGCGGCGTAAAGAACGCCGTGAGCGTGGATTCGCGGGCGGCGGCGTATTCGGCGTCCATCAGCAGGTCTTTCAACTCATTGTAGCGTGGGTTCTTTTCGTCAAAGAAATCGGCCAGACCGCCCCAGCCCACATACTGCGCCAGCACCGCCTGTTCTTCTGCGGTGGCGCTGCGGTTCTCCGCCTCCACGGTTTTCAGGGTACGGATCGCGTCCAGATTGCGCTGAAAACGCTCCAGCGGCGCGCCCTCTCCGATGTGGTCATCGGTGATGCGGTAGTTGCTGCCGTTCGCGTCCAGCGGATAGGCAAGCGCGTTTTGCTTTTTCTTTTTCGGCGGGGTGAGTACCGCAGGCGGCTCGTCCGTCTGCGGCTGCGGTGGGGCCAGCGCAGCGGGGTCCGCCTGCTCCACAATTTTCCGAACAAAGGAGATCGGTTCCGTGCGGAAGATGGGAAAGCCGACCTTTTGGACAAAGGTGATGTCTTGAAAGTTGACAACGCCGTGCGCGGTATCCACGCGATCCACAAGGAAGGTCCTGCCGTCGATTTCAAAAAGTGTTTCGCCGGGAACAAGATTCTGTGCAGCAAATTCCTCATCGGTGAGGGCAGCTGGTGTAGACAGTTCGTCCGGCTTCATTGTGCCAGTATCCGACTCTCCTTGCGTCGGTGCTGCCGTATCTGGTGCTGTCTGTACTGCTGTGTTTTGTTCTACCGCCTTTACAAGCTGTGCATCATGCCGGTGGTTGAACAGGCTGAAAGTGCCGTCCACATACTCCGAAAGCCGATCCTTTGCGCGGCGGACGGAATCATAGAAACGGTCACTCTCGTCCGTCCCATCCAGCCGGGAGGTCAGCGCCGCCAGCATATCCGCAGCTTTGGCCTTGTCCTGAAGCTGCTTTTCAATGATGGGAACGGCATCATAAAAGTCCGCACCCTTTGGATAGGGCCGCGGAACATCGTCCGGCGCATTGTAAAAACCGTTATAGACGGTTCGAGCCAACTGCCCACGCTCATATTCCGGGATTTTGGCGATAGCATCCTCACCAGGGAATCGTTTCTGCGCGATCAGGCGCTCATACTCCTTGACCACATTAGGGATGGTCAGATGGACGGTATCATATTTCTTGAAATTATAGTCGCGCTCATACTCCAGCCCTTTGTAAGTCTTGGTGTATCCATACCCGGCGCGGGCTCCGCCGCTGTACTCACCAAAGCTGCCCTTGATGAATTTCTGATGCTCCTCCGGCGTGTGGGGATAACAGAAATGGGAGTACACCGCCAGCCGTCTATCAACACTGTCTCTTAGGAAGAACTGGTCGATTTCATCCTGTGTGATGAACATTTTACATTGGCGCAGGAAATTGGGCTGGGCGTTAAAGTGCCGCTCCGGGTAGGGCAGACCATCCAGCACAACACCGATCCGGTGGGTGTTGTAAGCGGATAGTCGCCAGTGCATAATGTCGCGGTCTTGGGCATAAGCGTCAAGGAAAGTGTGATATTCTTGTGCCAGAATTTGCAGACCGCCCTCTGTCTTTGCGAACGCAACCATATCCTCGTCCAGCTCCGGGTAGCCCTTGTGCTGGTCATGGATGGTCAAAGTCTGCGGGAATAGGCCCTGCGCGCGGCCTTCTTCGTTTAGGTCACGGGCCGTCATCAGAAGCGCGTCCATCGCTTCGTGCAGTACCTTGTCCGGGGCCTGCGCCAGCTCGGACGCAGAGAGATAAGTCCCCGCCTCCAGCAGCTCCAGAATGCGAGCCGATGCCTGCTCCCATGTGACCACGGTCTTGCTGTATCCGGTGCGGACACTGTCCCCTTGGGCGAGGTGGATGCCGTCCTCCATGAACCAAACGGCGTACTTGCGGCCTTCGTATTCAATGCCGCGCCCGTTCTCCGTCCCAAACTCCCGGCGCAGAAATGATATATTTTCCGATTCTGGCCGCTCCCGCATATAGAACACTGCGATGCGCTCCGCGCTGTTGGGTTCATTGCCGCCCGTGCAGAGCGCCAGATCAATGACCGCCTGCGGCACCGTGCGGGCCGGGGCCAGAATGCCAGAGGGCGCGTCTACCGGAGCCTCGTACACCGGGGCGTCGCCGCCCATGTCGAATAGGGCAAGCTGCTCTGCGACGATTGGGGCATTTTGCAGGCCCAGCTTGATCTTGTACTCGCCGCGCTCGATCAGGCCCTCGGTCATCTCGGTGATGACCGACCATGAAAAAACGGACTCCGAGGTGCGGGAGAGGTAGCTGCCCTCCCACATCAAAAGTCCGTCTTTCTCGGCATGGTAGCCTGTCCGAACACCGTCGGTCAGGACTTCCACCCATATGTCGTTGTAGCTGTTTTTGAGAAATTCCGTCCGTTCCGCAAGGCTCTTGTGCGCCTGAAAGTATTCAAAGATCTCCTGCCGCTTGTGCTTGCGCCCGCCGTCATCCAGCAGATTCGCTTCAATGAGGTGCATATTCAGAAAGGCGGGCAATTCTGCGGTATTTTGCCGTGCGGTGTCATGCTCCAGTGCAAAGGCTACGGCCTGTTCCCGCGCCTTTTCGTCCGGGTAATCACCGTAGACGCGGAGGCACTGGCGTGTTTCGGCGTCATACACGGCAGCGCCGTCGTATGCAAAACCGTCTTCCTCCATCGTACCGGCAACATAGCCCTGCGCTGCGGCCTCCGCTTCTTCCAGCGTTTGATAGTCCAGCTTATCGTCAAAGCCGTTTTCAAAATGGTGATAGGCTGCAACCTGATAGGGCTTGAACGGGCTATGGTCTGCTGCGTTTACCAGCTTCGGATAAGTTTCCTCTAAAAGCTCCTGATGCAGCCGGTTATGGAAGGCTGGCATATCAAAGTAGAGCTTTGCAAGCTGCAAATCGCCGCTTTCGTTGACAATGCGCCGGATTGCGTCTGCCCCTTCCATAATGGCATTTTCACGATCTGAATTGCGGCAGGCATTGACAAATGCTGTGTCTTTTACCAATGCAGCAGCAACCGTTTGCTTGTACTGCTCGAACAGTTCTTTTATGGTTGGTTGTGCCGCATCTATAACAGCAGAGGCAGGAAGTTCATCACTTCCTGCCTCTGTGGGTTCTTGGGTTGTCAGGCGTAGATCAGGTCGCTGAGCACCAGTTCCTCCGCGCTGTGCCGGAAATTGTTCATCAGGCCTGTCCAACGCAGCGGATCGGTCGCTTTCAGCTCCTCCGTCACGCCCTCGGTCTGTGCCATCTGCGCCACGGTCTGCTCCACCATCTTCTGCGCGGTCTGCTCGATCTCTGCCAGATGCTCCGCCAAAGCGCCGCTGGTCTTGAGGTTGGTGTAAAGCACTCTGCGGTGCTTCTTCAAGTACTCCCTCCGCAGCTCCGCGTACTTGCCCAGATGCGCCTCCGGCGTCTGCGGCATCAGCAGGTTCGGCACCCGAAAGCCATCCTGCATCCTGTAAGTGATCTCCATACTGTTTGCTCCTTTCTCGGCCTGTTTTGTGTTGTGCTGTGTGGTCATCATATCTGCTTTTTTCACGGTTTGCAAAAAACTGATCCCGCTGGGCCTGCATGACTGTGCGGCTGATCTCCCGCAGCCCCATCTCCGCGATGTCGCTGGTAGCGATGCCCAGGGCGTTGATGGTGGGCGGTGTGTTGAATTCGTAAACATGGGCGAATTCGTCAGCGGTGATATGATCGTCCGCCCGCAGGCCCAGCCGTGTCATCAGCATATAGGCCACGCTGACCTCCAGCGCGTCCCGGTAGAACGCCTCCAGGTTGAGGTCATCCAGTTCCTCCAGCAGGCTGTCCTCGCGGCAGTCGCGCAGGTCTTGCAGGTAGTCCGTGAAGTTGTCCGCCACGGCGTTGTGGCAGGCAGAGCGCACGGCGTCCGCCAGATTTCCTTTTTCGGACAGGTTGCCGAAGGTGGCCTCCAGCGTTTCGATGACCTCCGGCTCAAAGGCCGGGTGCATCGTCCAGATGGGCAGCGGACGGGCAAAACGGGACGCATGGGTGTCGGAAACATCAAAATAGAGCTTCAGGCAGTTTTGACCATCATCACCAAATACGGCAATGCTCTTGGCTCCACGGTTGACCCAGCGGCCAAACTGACGATTCCAGCGCTCCATCTCAAGGACCGCCGTGGCGTCCGGGCGCTGAGCGTAGATCAGAATTTGATCATCAAAGGGACATTTGTAGTTATAGCAGGCCGCGCGGAGAAAGCCCGTCCAGCTTTGATAGCTGCCGGTGACGCTCTGCACAGTCTGGTCATATAGCTCTGTGATGAGCTGAAATTTGGTAGGCAAGTTGGCACCTCCTATCTCTCCGGCTCCGCCCGCTTTTTTACTGCAAGCCGGTCATTCTTTTGCTGTTCTTTTTGGGCCTTTTCAAATGGCTTCCGCTGATAGCAATAAATATAAAACTGGTAATCACCTTTAACTGGCGTACAGCGGAGCATATACACATACCGCTTTGTTTTCACCATGAATCCGCAAGAGGGAAGCAACGCACCCTTGATGGCGCAGATCTGCTCATACCGGTTGCAGTAGCGGTTCATGCTGTCGAAGTCCCGCAGCGGGGAGTCCGGCTGTTCCCGCAACCAGTTTATGGTACGGTCAATATCGGCCTTAAACTCAGGCGTATTCAGTGCGTCTTGCTGGTGGGGCCACCATGTTGTGTAAAACTGCTTGCCGCTGCCAAAATCACCCCGCAGGTGTCCCACACAGCCCGCAGACTTGTCCTGATCCTCACTGCGGGAGAAATAGAGAGCGTGCAGCGCAGGCTCATTGACGCTGTAAAAGTCAATGACATCCTTATCACTGGCGGGATATTTCTCCTGAAATTCCGCAAGGGTACGGCATCCGCCATCTTGAAAGGAAAGGCTGCCGCTCTCCAGCGGAATCCACCCGTCAAGGGGAAGCTGGAATGGCTCACGGGTGAGAACGGTGCCATAGAAGTTGACCATGAGACTCCGTGACAGTTCTATCGGCTCACCCCAATCTGCATCGCCATGGCGCAGCTCGTAGCGATATACGCCTTCTGGTACGGTGGCTCGGTCAATGCGGCATTCCGTAAACAACGCCGGTCGGTCAAAAATCGTGACCTCCTGGTAGGTCACTTTCTGCGCGTCATAGCTCATCTGGCTTCACCTCGCTCTCTGTGTTTCTTTTGCACTCTCTGTTGTGCTAAAAACTCCGGCACTTCTTGGAAACCGAAGGTATCGGCGTAGTAGGCGGTTTTCTTTCCGCCTTGCGTCAGTACCACGATGTCGCTTACGGACAGGGAACGCATCCGATGGGCAAAGGGGCGGTGGTCGCTGTTGTGCTTTGTCCACAGATGCTCCAGCGAGTTTTCCTTTGCGTACATACCGGCGTAAGAACGCTGATAATCAGCGTTCTGGAGTTTTCCCTTTGCCTCTGCATAAGGCCGGAAACAGTAGTCTACATCAGCGATTGCAGGGATTTGGTAGATTTCATAGGTGCCGATCTCGTCGCTGATTTTCAGCGTTCTGGGAACATAGGTGTTTCCGTTGCGTTCCTGCATTTCGGCAAACTCGCAGATATGATAGGCGGAGTTGCCGATGCAGACATGGCAATCGTCGATGTACTTACAGGGCAAAACCATCTTTTCACCGTCAAAGCGGGTAATGACGATGCTTTCCCCGTCCTTGATGGTAAAGAGCGTGTGGTATTCGCTGTCGATGAAGCGGATCACGCGCTCATCCTTGTTGGGGTTTGGAAAGGCGATAACGCCCATGATATTGACCGGCTCACGGTCTGTCATTCGCTTTCACCTCTATCGTTCTAAAAAATAAGGCCGGGACATTCATCGTAGAATAATCCCGGCAAAGCGAAACGGCACGGTTTCCCGTGCCGCTCATTCGATGATTCGATTATCGTGCGCCCCGATCCTGCTTGGCCGGACGCCTTTTGGTCGGGGCGTTCTTCAGCCTTTCCAGAGAATAATCCAGGATTCGCTCCTTGCGTTTCTCTAGCATGGTGCAATAGAAGCGTTTCTGCAAGTCCGTAATAAACGGCGTATCCGCAATGAGCTTGCGTATCCTTGCCATATCAATACGGGGAACAATGCGCTTCAATGCGCGGTTACAGTCCTCATTTTGCAGGGAAGAAATAAAATCAAAATACTTGATCTTCTTGCCATTCAACATGATGGCTGAGGTAGGGATCTCAAAAATACGGTAATTCAAATCGCTTTCATTTGACAGCACCTTACTCATGATCTCGTCATCCGCCTGCGGGTATAGGCAGCTGCCGCAGTCATAGACCGGAGCCAGCGTCATCTGATCCGTCTGCGCATCATAGAGGAACCCCCAGTTGCCGTTATGCCGGTCCCAGTTGCCAATCAGCGCATCTACAATGAACATATCCCAGAATCTCTCCGTTACCGCCATGCGGTCAACTGCATTTTGTTCCTCAAAGGTGTGAAGAATATCGGACAATTCCGTACCGTAGCCGCTGCGCTCAGAGTCAATGATTTGGTTTTTCAGGGAGGCGAAATCCTGTAGGGTGACACCCGGTTCTGTAAAGTCTCCGCAGGCCACCACGATTTTTTCTTTTCCCTTTACAGTATAGGTGCCAAGTATGGTTTTCTGCACAGGAATACCAATGCTCTCATAGATTTGACAGCCAAGGTATTCGGAAAAGCAACTGTTGCTGTAACTCATGTCCTTGTTTTTGGTGGGCGGAGGAGGAAATTTCAGCATATATTGCTGCCCCTCGTAAATTACAGAGATCTTGCTGCCGTTCGCTCCGGCATACATTTTGTTTCGCTTCGGAAGGTTTGTAAAATCAACGATTTGCATTTATTCACTCCCGTTCCATTCTCAAATATTTTTCACGGAGATACCACGCCTGCTCCGGGCTGATGATCTGGTTGACCTCCGCGCTGTTGATGTCGCTTTGCAGATTGCAGTAATCACAGTCCCAAAGCGTATAGTTCTCGCCATTGTCCACCTTCTGCCACGCTTTCACCATGGCTTGGATGGACTCCTGCAAAAATTCCGGCAGTCCGCACTCCAGATAGCTGCGGTCTTTGGGAAGGCCCTTTTCGTCATAGGGCGAGGACAGCTTCATCATATCCTCCATCGTGCAGCCCAGAGCCTGCGCCAGCTTTTGCACCGTCTTTGCATTGCACCGCTCCATATCGCTTCTTCCGGCGCATATATCCATAATCGTCGTCTTGGGAACGCCGCTGAGCTTAGATAGCTGATATTTTGAAAGGTTCCGCTCATTGAGCAAAGTCTGCAAGTCCATTTTCCTCGCCTCCTGTCCTGAAGGGTTCTTGCGATACTTTCATTATATCGGCGTGCCGACTTACCGTCAATAGCAATGAGGCGACTTCTTTCTCACACCTTTGCCGGATCGTCACCGCTCTGTTTTATGCTCCCCAGATTTTCTCTCATGCGGTACACACCTCTGCCGCTCCATCTGCTTTTTGTATTCATTTCCGGCCCGTTCACAGAAATCTTCGATGCAGGAGCTGCGGTCAGAGCGGTAATGCCCCCAAAAGAAATTGGGTGGGCCGTTGCCGTCGTTTTTGCAGTTGCGCTGCCATGTGACGAAGGGGGCAGGGGCTTTTTCACATTCGCCCATGACAAACTCGGCACTGCCGACGCGGACGCGGGCGGTGATGTGGTATTCCTGATTGACCATTTCCCCCACTACATAGCTGCCGTGTTCTAACTGGACGGTGCAGCTCCCGTTTTGTGCAAAGGTCGCTGTCACCGGCATGACCGGAAGCCCGCGCACCAGATCCGGCAGCATGATGAACTGCGACCTTTGGCCCATCAGCTCTTGCGGCAGTTTGTCCATGGGCAGATAAAAGTGCTGTTTGCCCATGATCTCATAGCGCAGTAAGAAACTGCTGACGGGATAGTACACGCTCATGATTGGGTCTTTGATATGGCCTTGGACGATGTTGGAATTCACATATCTTGCGTTGTCCAGATACCATTGCGGGTTCGCGCCTGGTGTATTCCAGCCGAACATGGAGCCTGCCAGCATTGCCGCTTCCTGAATGTCCGTGATGCCGCGCCGCACATTATGGCTGCTGGCGATCTCGCGATTTTCCTCCCGGCTGCCGGTGTCCCACTCAGAGGGATAATAGCCGTGCTCACCGCACCGGATGATAATAAGCTGCCCGCTGGACGGCAGAATGGAAAAACAGGTTTCCGGCAGCTCGTTCCTGCGCATCGGTTCATTCCTCATCGCGCCTGCTCCTGCTGCCGCTTGCGGTGCCAGCCCTCCAGCAGCTTGATAATGACATCTTCCATCTGCTTTGGGGTGTAGCTGGAGGGAAAGTATTTTTGCAGACGGTCGTTGCGGATCGTGACCTTGCGCTCCAGCGGCTTTTCCTCCCGCATGATGAGGTCGATGATGTTGTTTTCCAACTTGCCCTCGCCGCTGAGCTGCTTGAGCCGCTGGGCCTGTCCAAGCGACGGGGATACTTCGTCACGCTCCATGACAAGCAGGAGGTAGGTCTGTTCTTTTTCGGACAGGTGGGAGAGGAAATCCGCCGCGGGAACGAATTTGACGGTGCCGCTGTCCACGGCTTCCAGCAGGGGCGGGATTAGCTTGTTCAGGCGGATGTACCGTTGCACCTGCTTGCGGCTTTCGTCTGCCTGTTCAGCCAAAATGTCTACCGATGCTTTTCCACGAAAATCTTGGCCAACTTGGCCAGAATTTTTTGAGGGCCGCCCGGCTTGCCGTTTCATGGCGTCCAGCTTCAGCTTGTAGGCTTTGGCTTTCTCGCTGGGCAGTAAGTCCTCACGGTTGATGTTGTAGTCCACGACCAAAATGTCCGCTTCCTCGTCGCTGTAATTGCGGACGATGACGGGGCGGGTATCCAGCCCCACCGCTTTCGCGCAGTAATCGCGCCGGTGGCCGGAGATGATCTCATATCCGCCCGCGTCGCGGGGCCGGACGATCAGCGGCTCAGCGATGCCGATATGCTCGATGCTGTCCATGAGGCGCACCAGATCAGGCGTGGGGCGGTCAATGGTGTATGGCTGGCGGGAGTATGGGAAAACTTCTGAGGCAGGAACGATCTGAATCCGCTCCTGCCGGTCAGCTTCTCGCTCCGCGTCCGTTTTGAACAGGTCATCGTACCGGGTCAGCTCGATGCCGCTTAATTTGCTTGCCAAGGCTCAACACCTCCCTCGTCAGATTTTCATACGCCAGCGCCGCCTTGCCACTGCGGTCATGGTCGTAAATGCTTTTGTTTTCTACGCTAATCTCCGCCGCCTTGATGGAACGGGGAATTTCGCTTGCGAACACATGACCGCCGTAGGTTTTGCGGACAAGCGCATTGATCTCCCGCGCCAGTGTGGTGCGGCTGTCCACCATCGTCAGCACAATGCCGTCCACCTCCAGCTTCGGGTTGAGCTGCCGTTTCACGCGGGTGATGGTTCGCAAAAGCTGCTCCAGTCCTTTGGCTGGAAGATACTGCGCCTGCACAGGGATAATCACGCTGTCCGCCGCAGTCAGGGCGTTGATGGTCAGCATACCCAGCGACGGCATACAGTCGATGAGCGCGTAATCGTAGCGCTCTGCCACGGTGGACAGATATTGCCGCAACACCGTTTCCCGGCTCATGGTGTTGACCAGCGTGACCTCCAGTGCCGACAGCTCAATATTGGCGGGGACAAGGTGGACGCCGGATTGGTGGTGCAGGATACCCTCACCGGGGGTGATGGGCTGCTCCGCGATGATTTTCTCCATCAGGGTGGAGAGCGTGGGGAATAATTCGTCGGGCTGCGGCCAGCCCAACATCTGCGTGAGATTGCCTTGTGCATCGGCGTCGATCAGCAGGACTTTTTTACCTTGCCGAGAAAGACCAATGCCGAGGCTGGCGGCTGTGGTGGTCTTACCCACGCCGCCCTTCTGATTTGCCAGTGCGATCGTTTTCACGGGTTCGATGCTCCTTTCAGTCGTAAAATGGGTTTCAAAAAAGCAGAGCTGTTCGCTCTGCCTATCCGCTGTCATGGAAGTCGTGATTCACTTTGGCGCGGTAGTAGCTGCCGCAGGTAGCTGGGGCGTTGAACAGCATCTCCAGCAGATAGGCTTTGATGTTACGAATGTCCGCGGTGCTCTCCCGCAGGCAGTCCAGCACATACTCGATGTGGGAGGAATCCAGCTTCAGAAAACGCTCCTTCACTAACGCCGTATAAAGCTGCTTTCCGCCGATCCGCATGAAGCTGCCCTGTGTGCAGAGGACCTCCAGCATGAGGTCCGCGATCTCGTCGATGTCGTCGTAGGGATGCTGCCGGCGCAGGTGGTCGTACTCGATGTTTTCCCGAATCTCTTTTCGGTATTCCTCGATCACCTCCTCCGGCTGCGCGCCCGGATGGATAGATGAACCAGTATTACTCAACTCAGTATTATTCTTATCAGTCTTATTACACTCGGTTTTTCCGAGGTCTTGACTTCTGATTTTCCGAGGTCCAGACTTCGGTTTTTCAGAACTCTTGACTTCGGTTTTTCCGAAGTCTGGATTTCGGCAGCTCGGAGGCTCCGCTTTCGGTGTATCCTCGCCTGGTTCGTCCTCCATGCCCATGAAGCGGAGAACATAGATTTTCACCGGTCTGCCAAGCCCCTGCTTGACCCGCCTAATGAGGCCAACGCCTTTGGCACTGTCCAGCTCCGCGAACAGCTTGACCGCCTTATCCGTCTTGCAGCAGAGCTGTTCGCACGCCTCCTCCAGCGTAAAGTAGATGTACACATGGCCGTCATCGTCCATCCAGCCGTTTCTCATGGACAGGCTCATGCGGTCCAGCATGAGGCCATACAGCAGCTTCGCGTCGGTGGAGAGCCGCCGAAAGTACGGCTCGGTGATCAGGAGCTTGGGGATGCGGAAAAAGGCGTATTGCTCGGCGTCCATGCCAAGATGGTACGCAAAGATCGCCTGCGGCATATCTGACACCTCCGTTCTGCCACAGATTTTATCTATCTCTCAACGGCGGTCTGTGGTATAGTAAAAGGGAGCATTGCCACGCAATGCTCCCTTACCGTAACCGGACCTGCCGGTGGATTCTTATTCAGTTTGACTTAACACATCACTGTCAGCCGTTTGTCAAATAATTGTGTTTCCCGCATGGGGGTTTCCCTTGATTTTGCCCTTATCAGCTCACGCGGTCAAGGGTAACAGCGTATAAAAGAAGATAATTTTGGGTGGTTTTGATTTCTCAATAAACCCAGTGATTTCAATGCTTTGCGCCGATTTTGACGGTTGCTTATAACCGCTAATAACAGGTGAAATATTTGGGTGGTGCGAATTCCCATTTGCTTACACCTCATTAAATGTTTTAAGGTCGCCATAAAGGGCGACCTTTTTGTAATCTCAGCTACTTTTTGATTGATGAAATGAGTGATGTTTGATATAATAATATAGACAAGTTTTTACATGAGGTGTCAGGATGCGGAACAAAAACCTCCTTTTGAAATCACAAATGCGATGATCGACCATGTTGCTGAGATTGCAGAGCTGGTTGGGCGGCTGACCTCTACGAATCAGCTTTCAGCCAACCCTACTTTGCGACGCACCAATCGCATCCGGACAATTCATGGCTCCTTGGCCATCGAGCAGAATACGCTGACTCTGGAGCAGGTCACCGCCGTTCTCAACGGCAAACAGGTTCTGGCTCCGCCTAAAGATATTGCAGAGGTTAAGAATGCTTATGAGATCTATGAGCGGTTGGACGAGCTTAATCCCTACTCTGTGGATGATCTGCTGACCGCTCATAGCATCATGACACGCGGTCTGGTGGGTGAGTCCGGTGTGTTCCGTTCCAAGCCCGTTGGCGTTGTAGATCAGGAAGGGCATATCCTACATTTCGGCACTTTGCCGCAGTATGTCCCGAATTTGGTCATGGAGCTGCTGGGCTGGACGAAAAACAATGATGTGCATATGCTGATCCGCAGCTGTGTGTTCCATTATGAGTTTGAACTGATTCACCCCTTTGCCGATGGAAACGGCCGTGTTGGACGCCTGTGGCATACGCTGCTGCTTTCTAAATGGAACCCGGCCTTTGCTTGGCTGCCGGTGGAATCCATTATCCATAATCGCCAGCAGGAGTATTATGAATCTATTAATGCCTCCAATGCTGCCGGAGAGTCTACGGTATTTATCGAGTTCATGCACTCAGCCATCAAAGCATCGCTCATTGACGCAATTAGTGCGAGTGATGAGATGAGCGATGGAACGATAGATAAGGCAACGATGCGATGGAAGCAGATTGAGAAGTTCCTGGAAACTCATGAGTTTATTATGAATGCAGATGTGCGGACACTGTGTGGTGTGTCTGCTGCTACGGCAAATCGGATTTTAGTAAGAATGACAGAAGATAGAAAGCTGACAAAAGTCTGGGTTGCCGGACATTGGAAGTACAAACATAGTAGTAAGTAACCGTAAGGAGGAGTATTGCTTATGGAATGGAAAACATTGCTATCAACTGAAAAACTGGCATCGGAAATCGCGGAACCAGCAGTATTCAAAGACTATCCCATTAACGAATTTGAAAAAGACTACAGCAAGATTGTCTCCAGTGCTGCATTTCGCAGACTACAGGATAAAACGCAAGTTTTTCCTTTGGATAAAAGTGATTTTATCAGAACACGACTTACTCATTCCATTGAAGTTTCAACGATTGCCAGGCAACTTGGCATTATGATTTCCAAAAATACCACAAAATACAAACCGGACGATATCGACACAGAAGATGCCGAAGGAATTGCATCGGTCTTACTTTGTGCAGGACTCCTTCATGATTTGGGAAATCCGCCATTTGGCCATTTTGGTGAAACAGTAATTGGGGATTGGTTTAAGGAAAACCTCGACTGTATCGATTATAAAGGAAAGTCTCTGAGAACATGGCTAAATGACCAGATGGTTTCAGATTTAGAAAACTTCGAGGGCAATGCACAAGCATTGAGAATTTTGCTGAAAGCCCAAAAAGGTTCTGGCATTAATGTATCCTCGGCAATCATTAGTACACTGGTAAAATATCCGACTGATTCGCTGTCTTTCAACAAAAAAGACAACGACATTAAGAAGCATAAACTTGGCTTTTTTGCAGCAGAGCAAGAAATGTTTAAGCGCATCTCTCTTTCTGTTGGAACAAGCGTAGCCGGAGATGGTATCTCCCGTCATCCTTTGACATATATGCTGGAGGCAGCGGATGATATCGCTTATGCTACTGCCGATTTGGAGGACGCCTTCAAAAAGGGACTATTCACATTGGACGAGTTTATTAGCTATTATAAGAATTCTTATAGACCTGAGGACATAAAATCACACGGGAGCGCAGCGTACTACTCGGATATTTTAATTCAACAGCTATCCAGTCTTCGAGATGAAAACCATAGTTTGGAAGGTGATAGCAAAGCATTTAAAGAATGGCTCAACAATACACGTCGATGGCTCATGTATGTTGCCGTTTATCGTTTTTCTCGCAAGTACAAAGAAATTATGGCCGGTACATATTCGGGCGATCTGTTTGAAGAAACAAATCACGCTTTAACTATTGAGATATTAAAAGGTGCAATGGAGAGATTTGCATTTAATACACCTAATATTTTGAAGTTAGAATTGTCCGCGCAGGTTATTTTAGCGTTTCTTTTGAATAAATTTGTACACGCTGTTTTGTATGATGACTATCAAGATAAAGACCGGGGATTTGTGCCTTCGAAAGCTGATAAAAAGTTCCTCGCAATCTTTTCTGATAATTATAAGCAAGACTATGCAAATGCAAAAACCGGCGAAGAAGCATTTGACTTATATTTACGGCTGTTAATGGTTACTGACTATATCAGCGGAATGACAGATTCTTATGCGCGCACTTTGTATAGAGAACTAAGTGGTATCGAGTAATTTATCGATGAATGGCCACTTACCTTAATTTCCTCATCACTTACAATAGCGGTGGCGCTACCCCTAATATACCAGATGCCCGGAAACCCTTGATTTTCAAGGCTTTCCGGGCATCACTTACATTAGTTCCGGCGCGATACGTAGCTGCGCGAGATCCCAAGCTTTTTTGCGACCTCGCACTGCGTGCGGGGCATTTTCCCGCCGAGGCCATAGCGCGAGGTGATGACCTCTTCCTCCCGCTCCGTCAGGCATTCGTGCACGAGTTTTCGCACGCGCAGGCAGTCGTCCCGATCCTGGATATCGAGGTACATCGTGTCCTCCACGCCGACAACGTCCATGAGATAGAGCGACTCGCCGTCGGAATCGGAATCGAGCGAATCGTTGAGCGACACCTCGCCCTGCGCCTTCTTCCGGCTGCGAAAGTACATGAGGATCTCATTCTCCACGCATTTGGCAGCATAAGTCGCAAGGCGAGTTCCCTTTTCCGGGCGATAGCTGGAAACCCCCTTGATAAGCCCGATGGTGCCGATCGAGATCAGGTCGTCCTGCTCGTCAGACTGCGTATAGTACTTCTTTAGCATGTGGTTCAAAGGCACAAGAAGCTGTTCCCTGCCCCATATCTTCCCTAAATATTGATTCAAAAGATAGTAAAGAAACCCTGTCTGGTAATATGCGGTTCGACAGCTATAATCGTCATTTGGATATATTTTATAACACACATATTTTGTTGCCTACATAAGCAAATGGAGCATACATGATGTATGCTCCATTTGCTTATGTAGGAGGAGGTGGTGAATCTTATGCCATTGAGTTTTCCTTATTACTACGGTCACGCTGGTGAACAATACGCTTTCTTTCGCATTCCAAAACTGCTAATCACCGATAGTCGGTTTGATGGCGTTTCCTCTGATGCAAAGCTATTGTATGGACTACTGCTTGATCGCATGGAGTTGTCCTATCGGAACGGTTGGGTAGACGACCAAAATCGTGTCTTTATTATTTTTACGGTAGAAGAAGTCATGGAAACCTTGCGCTGTCGCTCTGAAAAGGCGGTGCGCCTATTCGCAGAATTGGACAGCAAGAGAGGTATTGGTTTGATTGAACGCAAGCGGCAAGGACTTGGAAAACCGGCTATCATTTATGTGAAAAACTTTGCTGGCGATATATCCTGAACAAATCGAAAGTCCAGACTTTCGATTTTCGAAAATCATAGATGTGGCCGGAGTCTGCGCTTCTGTGACTGCAGTCATGTGTTCGCAAGTGAGATCCCCCGTTCCATCAAGGCGGCGGAGATCAGCGTGGAAAACAAAAGCATTTACGACCATGACCGCAGCGGTAAGGCGGCGCTGGCGTATGAAAATCTGAAGAGGGAGGTGTTGAGTCTTGG
>ERZ860322.465-NODE-465-length-29995-cov-3.734803_pt1 | contig 29995 bp, 18 predicted proteins | sample MGYA00509979_ERZ860322 | MGnify/ENA primary metagenome ERZ860322 (study PRJEB30046, sample SAMN00715217) | human gut metagenome | study: EMG produced TPA metagenomics assembly of the A metagenome-wide association study of gut microbiota in type 2...
GGAAAGAAAGTGCCTTTCGCACACTTCCAGTACAGCAACCCGCTGCCAAAGAATACAGCCGATGTATTGCGTAAATACAAGAAGATCGTAGTAGCTGAACAGAATTTGGGACAATTCGCAGGTTATTTACGGATGAAGATACCCGGATTGAACATCAGCCAGTTCAACCAGGTGAAAGGACAGCCTTTCGTCACGAGAGAATTGATAGATGCATTCACTAAATTATTGGAGGAATAAAAGATGAGCGATAAAGTATATACCGTACAAGATTATAAATCAGGTCAGCCTCGCTGGTGTCCGGGATGCGGTGACCACGCTTTCCTGAACTCACTGCACAAGGCAATGGCCGAACTGGGAGTAGCTCCGCACAATATCGCCGTAATTTCCGGTATCGGTTGCTCTTCCCGTCTGCCTTATTATGTAAATACCTATGGTTTCCACACCATCCACGGACGTGCAGCCGCTATTGCAACAGGAGCTAAAGTAGCCAATCCAAATTTGACTATCTGGCAGATTTCCGGCGACGGTGACGGTCTGGCAATCGGTGGTAACCACTTCATCCACGCTTTACGCCGTAATATCGACCTGAATATGATTCTGTTGAACAACCGTATCTATGGTCTGACTAAAGGACAATACTCACCCACTTCACCGCGTGGTTTTGTCAGCAAGTCTTCTCCCTACGGTACCGTAGAAGACCCGTTCAATCCGGCTGAACTATGCTTTGGCGCACGCGGACATTTTTTCGCACGTGCTGTTGCCACAGATGCTCCCGGTACGATAGACATATTGAAAGCTGCCTATAATCATAAGGGCACTGCTGTCTGCGAGATTTTACAGAACTGCGTCATCTTCAATGATGGTACACACAACTCCGTATATAACAAGGAAGGGCGTGCCAAGAACGCGATTTATCTGGAACATGGCAAACCAATGTTATTCGGTGAAAACAAGGAGTTTGGATTAATGCAGGAAGGTTTTGGGCTGAAAGTAGTGAAACTAGGCGAGAACGGTATCACAGAAAAAGATATTCTGATACATGATGCACACTGCCCGGACAACACACTCCAGTTAAAACTTGCCTTGATGGAAGGCCCTGACTTCCCCATCGCACTTGGTGTCATCCGCGATGTAGACGCTCCGACCTATAATGATGCGGTAGAAGCACAAATCGAAGAAGTAAAAAGCAAAAAGAAATACCATAATTTCGAGGAGCTTTTGATGACTAATGATATTTGGGAAGTGAAATAATCACACTATCCGTAGAAAGATAAAGGCATAGATCGAGAAGTAATTCTCTTTCTACGCCTTTGTCATTCTCCAGGATAACCCATTTTTTTGGGGGGATGAGGTTCTATTATTGTCCTCTTTTGTTTTTCTTATCAAATAAGCCTGGTTTAAGACTGGTCAAATGTGACTTTACGAGGAAATTAGAACGAGTATAAACCGGAAAGTTCAACCGTAGCTTTCAAAGGTAATTGATTGGAAGCCGGGCCGACAAGAATTTCAAAAGCTCCTTTCTCTACTACAAAACGGTGCTGATTCATATCATAAAAAGAAAATGCATCCTCATTCAACACTACAGAAATCCGCTTCTTCTCACCTTTCTTCAAGAATACCTTTTCATATCCTTTCAGTTCTTTCAGAGGACGGGGAACAGAAGATTCTATATCATGCACATACACCTGCACCACTTCCGAGGCGTCCATCTTACCTGTATTCTCTATATCAAAGCTAACTGTAACCTGATGTTCACCCGTTTTCTCCGCAGACATATTGCTATAAGCAAAAGTGGTATAGGACAATCCGTAACCAAACGGATAGAAAGGTTCTTTTCCCGAACGGTCGTATCCACGATAACCGACAAAGACACCCTCGGAATAATCTACACGTTTAATCTCTGCCTTCAAGTTCTCGTAATAACTATCGTGCACCGGATTATCTTCCCATCTCTTTTCGATAGAAATCGGTAGCTTTCCGCTTGGAGAAATCTTGCCGATCAGGATTTCAGCTATCGCCTGTCCGCCTTCCTGTCCCGGATACCAGGCCATAAGAATAGCTTTTGCGGCATCATGCCAGTTGGTGAAATCCACACCGCCACCGGCGTTCAGTACAACCACGACATTGGGATGCATGGAGGCAATCTTTTTGATAAACAATTCCTGATACCGAAGCAAAGCAAACGGACGGTCAAAACCTTCGCCTTCCGTGTTACTGTTGAAGCCTGTGCAGAACACTACATTGTCCACTTTCGCCAATCCTTGACGAAGTTTCGCCTCATTAAGGCTATAAGCGTTGAAGCGGATAATTGCTGAAGATATATTATCAAAGAATTCAATCCGGAAACGATATTCCTTACCGCCCTCAACCGGAAGTTCAACTTCACGGCTGGAGTAAGAATGATTTCCCCAGTCGCCTGTAATGTGCTTGTCGTTCACAAACAAACGATAACCGTCATCACCACCTATGTGAAGTTTCAACTGACCGTCTGCCTGTGGAACATAACAGGCCGTCCAACGGACTGAAAAGCCATCTGTGAGAAAACCATCCAACGGTGCACCATATCCCCAGTCATAATCAACAGAGGACTCCGTACGTACAACTTCCGGCTGTCCCGAAAGCATCTTGTTCTTAAAGTATTCAGCCTTGAAGCCTTTCACCTGACGATTAGCATCTGTATAAAACTCATTGACAATATTTTCATAAATCACATCATCCGTCAATAATACCAGATTCTTTTTCTTCAGTTCTTTCAAGCCTTGAGCCACTGAAACGGTAGAAAAAGGAGTGACAAAACCACTGCCGCCACCGGTAGGAATCAAATCTGCATTAGGCCCCATTACAGCTGTTTTTCCTTTTAATGGAAGCAGGTTTACTTCATTCTTCAACAATACCACCCCTTCGCGTGCCAGCTCCAAAGCTGTCTGGCGAGAGAATGGATTATCCTCTGCGATGCTGCTGTCTTTCTGTTCCTTATCAAGCATACCATAAGCAATCAGCGTTTGCAGGATATGCTGTACTTTAAGGTTGATGGTTTCTTCGGTCACTGTACCGGTTTTGATGGCGGGGATGAGGTTATCGGCATTCATGAAACGTCCTTTCGGCATTTCAAGGTCAAGTCCGGCATTGGCAGCGCCTACGGCGGAATATACGGAAGTCCAGTCAGACATCAGGATACCTTTGAAGCCCCAAAGATTGCGCAGGACATCAATATTCAGCCATTTATGCTCGGTAGCATGAACGCCGTTCAGGAGATTGTAGCTGTTCATCACTGCACTCACATTGGCTTCCTGTACGGCCTTGCGGAAAGCCGGAAAATAAATCTCATGCAAAGTACGCTCGTCTATGTCCGAACTCGCATGGTGGCGGCTCCATTCCTGGTTGTTGGCGGCAAAGTGCTTGATGGTGGCAATCACTCCTTCCGATTGCACGCCTAGGATATATTGCTTGGCTATTTCACCCGTCAAGTAAGGATCTTCACCAAAGTATTCAAAATTGCGGCCACACAGGGGAGCACGATAGATATTCACCCCTGGTCCCAACAGAATGCTGACTCCACGGGCTTTTGCATCTTGCCCTAATCCCTGCCCCAATTTATAAAGCAAGCTCCGATTCCAAGTAGAAGCGGAAAGAATACCAGATGGATAAAGAGTACTTTTCGGTGCATGATTGCGGATCCCCTGCGGTCCATCTGCCAGTCTTATTTCAGGGATTCCCAAACGAGGAATTGCACGCAAAGAAAAGCTCGTAAATCCGGAGATATACTCTATTTTCTCTTGCAGAGTCATTTTAGATACAATCTCCTTCGCACGTTGCTCGGCTTGGGGAGTAATGGTTTGTGCATAGGTCAGAATGCTGCAGGTGAACATACAAAGACCAATAATGCCTGTTTTCTTTTTCATGGTAATCATGTGTTTAATATGGAATGTGCAAAAAACTATATCTTTCAGTTCTACTTTAACAGTTTGGTCCTGTAGTAGAATATTCTCCGGCCTTGGCAGGTTGTTTTTCAAGGTGCTTCAACTCTTCTACAGGGTACAGAACATAAGTCAGTCACTTTATACGGGTGTTTTACTGCCGCATGGGCAGCCTTTTGAGCAACAGTTTTCCGCGCCTCATCCAACCCTTCCGGTCCATAAGGGTTCCCGACTACATTGTGTTTGAAGATGCGTTCAAACCAAGTGCAAGCAGCGGTATAACGTCCAACTTTCACATCCAGATGATAGCCATCCCTATTCAGATGATCACCGATGAAAGAGGTACGCGCATTTTGTATAGCAGTGCCCGAAGGGATGATAATCTTTACCTTATTCGCCTTAGCCGCTTTTTTCACCGCGTCGACAATGGCCTGATACATGGTCAGTTGGTCACGGTTATAGTTCTTAAATCCACTATGCTTGGAAGTAGACGCATATGCCCAGGTCTGGTGCAACATCAGCTTTGTTTTCTTCGGAAGGCGTACTTTTACATATTCTATAAGTTCTGGCAGAGAGGCTTCATACGTCTCATACATTCCCGAAAAAGGACTTGCCTGTTGCAAACTGACATAATCCCAGTCTTCATCTGCCAGTACCGTTTCCAAAGACATCTTGCTCTTTTCCCGCTTCTTTCCATCCGTGCCAATTTTCCGGTAGGCATAGGCAGAAGCATTGTCACGGGCATTTTTCACATGACGTTCCAAGGAACAACCACCAATATACATATTACCGATTATGGTTGAAATGCCTTCGGCTTCTGCAAGTTCATGCAAATATTGCTCCACCGCATCTTGCGAAAAGCTATTGCCAATCGCCAATATCTTAACCACTTTCCGCTGTCCGTACGCTCCCACTGCCAAAATGAGTAGCATAAACATACAAATCGCTACAATTCTATATTTCTTCATCACAATCAACTATAACTATACTTATTGGTTATTCCTCCTTTTCATGTAATAATCTCTCACCAGATACCACGCTTTCTTACGCATACCCTGATCGGATATGAGTCCCTTACGGTTCCAGCCATCCTGATTGGTAGGGTGAAAACGGAACGGAGAACGGAAATCGAACAAAATCCAGGGCGATACTCCACGCAGGTTCGGGATATTGTCGAACATACGGATATTGTCTCTATATAAACGTGCCTGATACTCTTCACTCCAAGAGCTGACTACGTTCTCATCACCGGATTGACCATACAATGCTTCACCGCCAAATTCTGAGATAATCAACGGTTTGTCCGTCACAACTTCCCATATAGCGTCTTTCGGTTCAACGGGCCACGGATGGTACCAACCCATATATTTATTGATAGCAACAACGTCTAGTTGGGAAGTAAAAGAATCTTCCATCACAAAACGCTGTTTTCCGCTATCAAAACGCACAAGATCAAAAGCGGCAACATATAGGCGGGTAGTGTCCAGCTGTTTGCCTGTTTCGAGCAGGGAAGTAAGGAATTTATTCCGCTCCTCGGAAGGCTGTGTTTCATTGGCAACACCCCAGTAACCCACCGCACAGCGGTTCTGGTCGCGCCGAATCATTTCAGAGAGCATTCTCTGCGCTTTCTTACGGGTTTCATTGTCTGTAAAGTCAATGCCTTGCCAAATGGGAATCTCCTGCCAAAGAAGGAAGCCCATCTTTTCTGCCAGGCGTACCGTGTATTCATTCTGCGGATAATGAGCCAGGCGAATCATGTTCACACCAAGCGCTTTCGCTTCGTTTAGCAGCATAGCAGCATCGGCTTCCGAGAAAGCACGCCCCATACGCTGCGGAATTTCTTCGTGGAAAGAGATACAGCACATAAATGTAGGTTTCCCGTTCAGGCAAATATCTGTACCTTTCACTGTGATGTTGCGGAAGCCTATTTGCTCTTCTACGCGGTCGGTACTTGAAGATATGGTTACTCCATAGAGTTTCGGTTCCTCCGGCGACCAGCGTTGCAGCTTCTTTGCGTTCAATACAGTTTCTGCTTTCCCTGCCGCATCGGTGGTAAGCTCCACATTGATTTTAAGTTCGGGGATGGCAACTGCTACTTTCTCACCTGCTTTTTTATCAGAAAGACGAACACGGACGATGATGCGGTCGGGAACATTCTTATCCAGTTGGATGAAATAATCTTCTATAAATGTCCGGGGAGTTTTCACCAACAGCACATCTCTTGTGATACCACCATAGTTCCACCAGTCAAATGCCATAGCGGGAATGGCGTCTTTGGTACGGCGATTGTTCACTTCTACCGTCAGAAAGTTATCACCGTCTTTCACCAGGTCTGTTACTTCTACCTGAAAAGGGGTGAAACCACCTTCGTGCTCCGCTATCTCTTTTCCGTTCAAGTAGACTTTACAACGATAGCTGACAGCACTGAAATAAAGGAACTGGCGTTTGTCTACCAAACGTTTGGCAGCAAAGTGACGGCCATACCATACAGTGCCTTCGTAATATTTTAATTCGGGCAATTGGGAGTTCCAATCTCCCGGTACATTAAGACGCAATCCGCCTTCGAATGCGTATTCGTAGAAATCAGTATTTCCTTTCGGTTGCTGATTCTCATAGATTTTCATTCGTTGCCCCTGGTCGTACAGGTCGATGATAGCATTCCATTTACCATTCAATGAATGGATATCACGACCGTATACATTTGTCATCAGTTCTTGTGCCATAGCACTTCCTGCAAAAGCGGTCAGCAACAAGAGAGATAGGCTTAATTTCTTAGCTATTTTCATTTATCTATCAGTTTGTGGTATTAGTATATTATTCTTTTCTCGATTCATTCTTCAAGAAGTTCATTATCCAGTTCCAGGCTGCGCTCGACTGTTCCGCATAAGCATAATGGGCGGTTGTTTCAGCAACGAACAGTTCTTTCGGAGCATTAATCACGTTATACGCCGAGTAAGTAGTGGTAGGCGGACAAACCCTGTCATTATAACCGAAGGTATAGAATCCCGGGACTTTAACTTGACGGGCAAAGTTGACTACGTCAAAATACTGGATGGTTTTAATCTTTTCCGGTGTCCGGTTTTTCTCATCCTTAAACATATGCGGCCAACCGCCTGCACGACCGTGGGCATGACCTGCCATATCACACAAGGCGGGATAGAAAGAAACTAGTCCCTTAACACGATTGTCCAATCCTGCAATCACTATGGAAAGTGCTCCGCCCTGACTTCCGCCAAAGGTCGCCAGCTTACCATTAAACTCGGGAAGCGTATATATGAAATCAATGGCTCTCACGCAACCTGTATAAACCCGTTTGTAATAATACTTATCCCGATTGTCCATATTGAATGAGTGGTAATTCTTCAAAGCTCCGTTATAAAGGCGGTGATATACCTCTCCTGTCAGGTTGACCGGAATACCGTGAATACCTATTTCCAATATGATGAAACCTTTTCCGGCACGTTCGGCTTCTCCGTTATAAGAACGTATACCTGCACCCGGCACCTTCAGAATCGCCGGATATTTCCCGGCAACCTTCGGGACACAAAGGATGCCGTACATACGGGACGCGTAGTCATTGTTCGCAAACGAGACATGATATACGTTCACTTTATCCGTACACCTTTCCGGCAATAAAGTCATTATAGGTTCCAATGCCCACTTTTCTGCGGCTTCTTTGGTACTCTTCCAAAATTCAAGAAAGTCAGCGGGCAACGGAGTAACCGGTTGCAGTTTCTCAGGAGAAAAGCCGACAGTAGCCACGCCTTCATACTCACGCCCTTGACAACTGACGAAAGCACGGCAACGCAGAAACCCTTCTTTTTGCATAGTACCTGCGTTAATCTCAAGCTTTTCATTCTTCAATGGCTGTTTGCCTGTCTGATGAGGTTTCATCATGTCTTCCGAAATCTCATAGCGTACTTCCAGATTATCTTGTGGGATATTGCATTTCAATACCGCCACTTTAAATTTCACTTTTTCTCCCTGTTTATACAGCCAATTGGTATGGTCGGGAGTGACCTGCATTTGAACCAGTCTTTCTTGTGGCTGTGCCCATACGCCTAACGGCATGGACACAAACAACATCAGAAGAAAGATGTGTACTATCTTTATCATATTCATTCTTTTATTTGACGTATCATTGCTTTAATTCATATTCCGTTTCTCAACCATTAATGTTCCGTTTTTCAACTATTAATATCCCCTGTCTCAGCTATTAATACTTAAGTTATCAACTATTAATACCTACCGACTCAACTATTAACAGTTGACAACCTTAACTGTTAACATCCAACAGCTGAGGAATTAACGCTTCTCACACTACATATTAACTACCTATATATCAACACTTAGCATATTTCGCATTGATTGGCAAGACACATACGGAAAGCCGTTTTCCCACTACTTTATCCGATATTGATAAAGTGCGAAAGAGTTCTTATCCTTCAGCTCGAAACTTACTTTGCCCTGTGCGCCGACTTTAGCGGTAGACTTCCTGCCACTTCCCATCACAGGGGTAAAGGTGACTTTCTTACCCTTCGGAAGCCAAGTGTCAATGGTTCCTTCGGCCTGTCCGTTGTCTTCGCGGTAAACGATAAGATAGCCTTCCGTGTCGGAGACTATCGATTGGAATCCAGTCCACGAGCGTCCCGAAGGTTCTTCACCAATGGGCAGTATGACGCCTTGATGAAACCGGAGTTGCAAGGGTTGGTATTTCTTGAGCAGAGATGCCGTAATATAAGCCTCTTCGGGCAAGTTCGAAGCCTCCATCCAAGCCAACGGCTGTGCCGCCAAGGTGATAGCAAAGAGGTAATCGAAACTGTAACGAGCGGGAGCAAAAGGATCGACAGTGTCATACTTGTCAGCATTGCGCCATTTGTTAAGGAACTCTATCTGCATCTTTTCCGCCGGTACATAGCGAGACAGCATCCAAAGATTACGCAAGGTGCGATAGGGATAGTAATTGCCCCAATCAGTATAGCGGTTTTCCAGGAAGATATTGCCATACTCATTCATATAATGATATCCACCGCGACGACCGGCAGTGGCATCGAGATTGAAAATCACTTCATGGTTGGTTTGTTCCAACACGGTATCAAACAGTCGGCGCAAGTTCTGTTCGGCTGTCTTGGTAGGTATTTGCAAGCCGTCTATCTTGAAACAACAGATGCCATATTTCTTATAAAGTCCGATAATGGCTTGCGCATCTTTTTGCCAATCGGCAAAATCATTCTGTATGCTGGGATTGAACCATAATCCGATGCGAATACCTAATTTCTTTCCTTTCTCTACAATAGGTTTCAGTCCGTGAGGAAATTTCATGGGGTTGGGCGTCCAATAATCGGTGTTCTTCCAAATATCCTTAAAACTACCTCCGGCGGTCTTCGAGTTAGGGCTTTTTCCGCTCTGCCAGCCATCATCCAGTTGAAAGAGGGTGATGCCCATGCGTGCGGCACGATCCAATTCTGCGAGACAGAAAGCCTCATCTATTTTGGCATCCTGGCTGCGGTCACCCCAAGTATTGAGCATAATCATCTCATCCTGTGCAGCGGTATGGTGGCGCAGTTGTTTCTGGTAAAGACGCAAGGCAGTAAGCGCTTCTTGCTCATCGCCGGTATAGATACCGGTAACACATCCATAGATACGAATCCAGCTATCCGGCTTTACATCATTAGACACAATGCCCAGCCCCACTACCATAAAATCGCTAAAGTCCGCCACGAAGTCAGAACCCGGATAATGTAATTGGGTACTGCTGCTAGGAGCCTCTTTCAAAAAAAAGAAGCCTTGACGGGTAGCCACATCGTGAGCAAAAAGCAGATTACCACGATATGTATTACGACGGTAAGGAAGCCAGGTACGCTCGGTTATCAGGTTGTCATTCCAATCAGTATAGTCGAAAAACTCTACCGTACGGGCACTCCAATGATTGCCCTTGAGTTTCAGCCTGTCCAGCGTAGGAGTTTTCACCCCCGTAGCCATATCAGCCGTGTGCTCTATATTTTTGCGATCGGCATTAGAACGATTATCCTCTTTATTCTGATAAAGTTCCACTTGTCCTTTCAGATAGGTATCACAAGCAATGGCGGGACAGTCTGCATAAATGCGATAGCGACGTTCTATATTCAGCGAACCGATAGAACAAGCCACAGTAGCCTGCAGATAACTGGCGTGAATGCCGTTCGTCGGTATCTCGCCCACGGTGAGCGTAGCATTCGTAGGGATACCTTTCACTATCGAGAAATCGGGTTGTTTGCCCTGTGTCGGAATGGTTTTTCCGTGTTGCTTGTCTGTAAGGCTGACAGTAACAGGCGCACCGTTATTCCACAGCATGGTGCGTTCCATATAGTCATTGCCCATACGTAGCGTGTCACCTTTTAAAAAAGCGTAATACTGTTGTCCTCCCCAAAGCGGCAATGTCCATATTGCCGATAGAAATATCGTGATAATACTTTTTTTGCTCATAGTTTGTCTACGGTTTGATGTAAGCTCCCGGAACTTCCAACAATTCGTTGGGCTCGTTGAAACGTTGGTTATCAGGCACATTATGTTTACCCAAGCCCGCTTTCATCAGTTGCTTCAATTCCGGCAGATAATGATGATAGATGTCACGCGGCTTCACGCCATGCTTATGGCAGAGTCCAGCTGCCATGCCTACTACTTCGCCCATCATGCCGGTAGTACGCATTACACGCACCGTCCCCAAGGCTACGTGTGTACAACTCATATTACGACCAGCCATAAAGAGGTTATCCACATTGCGCGAATAAAGGCAGCGATAAGGTACAGCATAAGGATGAATCCAACGATGCACCGTAGCCGACTTAAATTCATTACCGGGAAAACGTACACTGTTCACACTATCAGGGAAATGAAGGTCTATACTCCAAGTAGTAGTAAACGAAGCATCCTCATGTGCCACATTCTTGTCTATGTCATCCTGTGCCAATACATAGTCGCCCAAGAGACGGCGTGATTCACGCTTGCCTGAGATGTAAGCCACCCAATCGAGCGAACGGTTAGCGTACTTCTTATGGTCTTTATAGTGATTCTTCAGATAGCTCCAGTTGGAATATATCACCAAAAGCCCATAATCGCGTATACGTTCAGCTTCACTGATTTGATTGCGGTTCATGCCTGTTTCCCATTTCCATTCGCCCATGGTTACGGGTTCACAGTTCTCAGCATCAAAGCGCACACCATATTCAAAGTGAGGGAAAGATGTTTTCTTCTTCATATCCTTGCTATACCATTGTATCGAGGCGCCCATCACCAATGAGTCGGGCTGTTCGGGAGCAAGACTTTCGCCATATTCATCGCGACCTTCACGCCCCATAGCCCAATCGGCACCGGCTAAATAGCCTATGGTAGCATCGCCTGTACAATCACTAAAAAGAGGAGCGATAAGTTCGGTTCGTTCGCCCGTCTCGATATGCTGGATAGTGACTGATGCAATGCGGTCTCCTTCCATCTTCACGGTTACTGCACGCTGAGAGGCATAAAGGGTAATATTCTTTTCATCAGCTATAAAATCTTCTTTCTTCCAGTCTTCATAGTAGTCACCCGGTTGGGCATTGCCGGAACGTTCATGACCGAACTCACGTATCATACGACCCAATCCTTTGTTGGGGGCCATTTCGATGATACCGCCAAGGTGCACACGAATTTCCGACGAGTTATTGCCCCCCAGCACAGGACGGTCGTTCACTAACGCTACCTTACAGCCCAATCGGGAAGCAGATGCAGCGGCACACATACCGGCTATTCCCCCTCCTACTACCACAAAATCGTATTGATGCGTGGGCACCGTCTGTTGTTGTCGCAAGCGAGTACGAAGTGCGGCTGTCTCTGCCTCACTCCAAGTAGCGGGTTGCGTATTGGCATCAGTCGTAAGGTAAATGGCATCACAACGGCCGTCGAAACCGGTGAGGTCTCTCAATGCAAGGGTGATAATCCCTGCTTTCAATACTACCTTTCCGGCAAATTGCCATTGCCAGGAATTACCTGTATGGCCCAACGTCGTTTTCAGCAATTTATCGCCTAAAGCCAGGCGGAATCTTCCAGGACCTGCCGCTCCAGTCCACGGTGAAGTCCAGTTATAGGTACGGGCATATACGTAATATATACCTGCCTGAGAAATGTTAATCTCTGCCGTAGCGTCCGCCACAGGGATACCCATGCCATGTGCCATGAGATAAGGCGACCCCATTTGATCCATGAACTGCTGGTCGAGCACCCAGCCACCTCTCCGGCTGAAGCTTTCTGCTTCGATAAGCAGTTCCTCGGCTACAGCCATAAGACTACAGGCTACGGCTATGCATATCAGTAAGATTTTTTTCATCACAACACAGCGTTTTTAGGATTATTGAATACTAATAGCATTCTTTTTAATAGTAGTCAACAAACACATTGACAAAACTTTGATATCAGTTTTTATTATTTTATTCATAGAATATATGTTTTAATTGTTGTTGTTCAAGGTAGTGGCTCCTTATAATCATCAGTACATTCATTACGTGACAATATAACCATCTTCAAAAAAACGCAAATTATCTTGCCATTTTATAGACTTCATTACCCGCCATCAAAAAAGCGCCAACCCCATAAACTTCTGTCATATCACGAGTCACTTTCTTCGGATCAGCACCGATTTGTTGCACATAACCTAGTTTGCCATCCGGTTCGACTGCTGAAACCAACGCATTCCACCCTTTTATCATTACAGGAAGATAAACCTCCTTATCCAATAAACCTTCATTGATACCATAAGCTATGGAATACACTATAAAAGTAGTACAACTGGTTTCCGGCGACGGATAAGAAGAAGGGTCTAACAGACTGGCGTGCCAAAAGCCATCAGGATGCTGCAATCCGGCAACCCGTGTAGCCAGTTTTACAAACAGTTCTTCATAGAATTTGCGGTTCTTATCTTTCTTGGGTAACTCCTTCAATATTTCAACCAAGCCACCGAGTACCCAACCATTACCACGTCCCCAAAAGACTTTCTTTCCATTAGCTTCGCGCTTATCAAAATAGCGCCAGTCACGGTAGAATAGATTTTCTTCTTTATCGAACAAGTAATCATAAGTCGCTTTATACTCACGATTCATGAATCTGATGTATTTCTTGTCTCCTGTCAACATATACAGTTTAGCATATACAGGGGGAGCCATGAAGAGAGCGTCACACCAAGTCCAGCGTTCCAAAGTTTTCAAATCCCCCTCCACCAATCTGAAATTACCTTTAGAAGGGTGATCAATAATCCATTCCGTGCGAGCCAGTGTGGGGATAATCATCGCTTCATCTTTATATTTGCGATATAAATCCAAGAAGGATTGGGACACGGCAATGTCATCAGCATGATAAAATCGCTTGTCCGGTTGCCAGCAGTTCCGGTGACCTATACAGGTCAACCATTTATAGTAGGTATCATCACCGTCTTCTTTCTCTGCTAGTTCAGCCCAATCGACCATACCGACATAGAGAGCACCTTGCGGCCAGTTCAGGTCGTCATGTTCCGGAGCAGGATGTGGATTGGCAATTTGCCAATCCGCAACTTTTCGCATGATAGACTTAATTTCTGCTTTTTGAAAAGGAACTTCTGTTGCTTTTATAAAAGTAGCACATAACAGAAAAACTCCTGGTAAAAGTATTTTCTTCATTATATATTCATTTATTAATCACTCGGTAATTCAAATCAACCGTAATTTTCTTAACCGGTTGGCAACCAAGCCTGTAAAAGATTCAAATTAATCCGTTAATTCTATCTTCACTTTCTGGTCTTTTACCTGAATATAGTACTCTCCAGTTTCCAGAAAACGTTTACCATTTCCGTCTATAAAGCCCAAATCACGTTCCAAATCTATGTCGAAACGGAAGGTTTTCGTTTCTCCGGCTTTGATAGATTGTTTTTCAAAGTACTTCAACTCTTTTACAGGACGTGTAATCGAGCAATATGGATCGGAGATGAACCAGTGTACCGTTTCCAAACCATCACGTTTCCCTGTATTAGTAACGGCTATCTCAGCCGACAATTTCTCGCCGCGTTTTACTTTAGAAGCGGAAAGAGTGACAACACCATACTTGAACTCAGTATAGCTCAGACCGTGCCCGAAAGGATACAAAGGATCACTTGTTATATCTTTATAGAATCCCTGATGACCACGCCCACTTTTACGACGATTATAATAGATAGGGATCTGACCTGTTGAATAAGGGAAAGTCATAGCCAATTTACCCGAAGGATTGATACGTCCTGACAATATCCCCGCCATCGGGAGAGCACCATTTACACCCGGTTGCCAGATTTCCAGTATCGCATCTGAAATTGGCTCCAACCGATTCAGTTCCAACGGACGACCGTTAACGAGTACCAATACAACTGGCTTGCCGGCTTTTTTTACTTCTTTTGCCAGTTCTTCCTGAATCTGAGGCAGGGCAATGGAAGAACGGGAAGCGTTTTCACCACTCCAGGTCATCATCTCACCCAAACAAAGAACGACTACATCAGACCAGCGTGCAGCTTCCAGTGCTTCTGCAAATCCTTCACGGTTATCTCCTTGAGTACTGCAACCTAACGCATAACGTAGTTCGGCTCTTCCGGCGAACTCAGTTTCCACCCCTTTATAAAGCATTGCTACATCCGTATCTTTTCCATGCCCACACCAGGAGCCTAACAAATCCCAGCCATTCTTTGCCATTGGACCTACTACGGCAATCCTTTTTTTATCTGTCAGTGGTAATATCTGATTCTCATTTTTCAATAATACCATGGATTCAGCCGCAAGCTGGGCGGCAATATCCATGCTTTGCGGACGGAAAAAACGTTCTTTCTCACTTGTAACCGGAGTATAGGGACGTTCAAACAAACCTAAACGGAATTTCACACGCAAAACACGACGGACTGATTCATCCACTTGAGCCATCGTTATTTTTCCTTCTTCAACTAACTCTTTCATATGGCGGTCGTAAGCATGAGACATCATATCCATCTCAAGACCTGCATTGAAGGCATACACTGCTGCCTCTTTTTTGTTAGCTGCCAGTCCCTGATTTTTCAGTTGCTCGATTGCTCCCCAATCGGAAACGATGAAACCATCGTGTCCCCAACGTTCTTTCAGAATTTCCGTCATCGTATAGTGGTTGGCAGATCCAGGGACACCACTGATATCATTAAAAGAACTCATCAGAGTCGCTGCACCCGCTTTCACGCCCATTTCATAAGGAAGCAGATAAGTATCCCAAAGAGTTTGTCTAGAGATCTCGGTATAAACATAATCACGTCCGGCTTCGGAAGCGCCATAACCGATATAATGTTTCAAACAAGCTGCTATGCGGTCTTCGGCAGACATATCATCTCCTTGATAACCACGCACCGATGCAGCAGCAAATACCCCATTCGTATACGGGTCTTCACCGTATCCTTCGGCAACACGTCCCCAACGGGGATCGCGCGCTACGTCAATCATCGGTGAGAATGTCCAGTCCACCCCCGACATTCGGGCTTCTTGCGCAGTAACTGCACACGCTTTTTCTACCAGTTCAGGATTCCAAGAGCAAGCCTGTCCCAGAGAAATAGGATACACAGTACGGAATCCGTGAATGGCATCGTAACCAAAAATAATAGGAATGCCCAAACGGGATTCTTCCATAGCCTTCTTTTGCACATTATTACGCAAAGTAGGATTGGTATCGTAATAAATCAACGAACCAATTTCCGCCGGAACTTTTTTAACCTCTTCTCCTATATTATTCACATTGTTATTCCGCCCCATGGTATATTGATTCAGTTGCAGAATTTTTTCTTCCAAAGTCATACGTGACAACAAATCATCGACTCTTTTTTCAATCGGTGCTTCTGCATCCTTATACAAAGGAAGATTCTTTTTATCTTTTGCCAAAAGGGTACATGCTACTCCCCACAGGCATAAACCGAAAATTAATGCTTTTCTTCTCATTACGTTTTCGTCGGTTAGTTATTTTTATTAATCCAAATAGCTCTTCAGACAAACACATTGTCTGTCACTGATTTTCATACAAACCTATAGGGAAACAAGGTCATCAATCCGATGACCTCGTTCTATCTAAATCTGTCCCATTTTATATCATTCTACCTGACTGATACGCATAGCATTAATATGCCCATCTGCAGCAAGCCCTGTATCTTTGCCAACAACTTCTATTATAATCTTTCCGTTACTATCAGGTTCAATATTCTCAAAATTAGTAACATACTCGGCAAATGGAACAGCATCAAAAGAAGGATAAACTCCATCACCAGAGGTTGCAATCTTCAAACCTGTTTTAATTACTTTCGTCTCACTCTCAATCTTACCTTTCAATTTATAAGCAGAAACTCGTGCATCCTTACTACCCGCATAGCGCACAGCCAAAATCGTAAAATTATATTTTTTAGCGGGATCTAATTCTGAAATTTCAATCTGCCCAGCTCCTGTATCACCTTCGCCTTTGGTTCCAGTTAGCATCAATCCATCTTTCCATGCTGAGATAGGAAAATCCATTCCATCTACAGTTATAGCTTTTTGACTATCTTCACCACCAACTCCCGCATAATTTCCAGTAAATCCTCCAAGAACTTTCAAACCTATATTCGTATAATCTCCATCGGCATTTTTCAACCATACAGGAGTGGAAGATGCAACGTATGATATTACATTATTCCATGGAAGAGACGATAAAGAGTTCGAACCGAAATCTACATAAATAGGTGTTTTCAATCCTCCCGATATAATATCCGGTTTTTTAAAATCAATCATATCAGTAACTTCATCCGGTTTCATTACTGCCAAATGTGCGGCATTCTGAGCAATCTTGACTATTTGCTGATCAATAGTTTGAGGCGCATATGAATTTCCAACTACTGTTTGTCTAAATATAGCCTCAAACCAAGTACATGCTGCCGTATAACGCCCATAAGTTACTTCCAAATGATAACCATCCCGGTTGAAAGCATCTCCCAAGAAAGAAGTGCGTCCATTCTGAATAGCTGTTCCTGAAGGAATCAATATGTTGAGTTCCGTATTATCCTCCATTGCCTGGTTGGCTGCCGACACAATCGCATTGTACATAGTCATCTGATCCTTATTATACTCCGGAAAACTTTCATGTGTTGACGTAGAAGCATAAGCCCATGTCTGATGCCACATCAGCTTTGCTTTAGGACGAAATGTCTGCACTTCGGCTATCAAGTCCGCTAATGCGGCATAAGTTTCATACTTACCTGATTTTCCACTTGCCTGCTGCAAACTAATGTAATCCCATTTCTCATCAATTAAGGCATCAGACAAGCGGTAACCACTTTTATTAACCTTCTTACCATCTTTCACCTTTCTATATTCATAAGCAGCATTATCACCTCTCATATTATTCAGATGTTTATCCAAGTCACATCCGCCTATGTACATATTACCAATGACAACCTCAATACCAGCCGCCTGAGCCAGTTCGTACAAATATTGTTCTACCGCATCCTGAGAAAAGCTATTACCTATTGCCAATATTCTTGTCGGGCTTTGATTAACCGTCACAGAAATAAAAGCTGAAAGACGTTTTGTTTCCCCCGGGCATTCTATCTTTATAGAAGCCTTTCCAGACGAAACACCCGCTATGGTAATACTTTTATCATAGTTCATAATAGCAGTAGCCACATCTGGATTAGAAGAAGTACAAACATACTCCAATTCACGTTCTTCATCTGAGCTAAATGTAATATTTACATTAGTTTCCTCACCTGTCATCACAGTCACCTGCTCAGAGGCTACTATCATCCATTTATTGCTCAAATAAGGATAAGGCTTTTCATCATCTGAGCATGAAGTAAAAACATTTCCAAACGACAGAAATATATATAATAGAAGTAAACCACCCCAAAGTGATTTGCTTTTCCAAAACAAATTTCTCATAATAATTAATTTTAGTTACTATGTCCAATGAAATTCAAGAAATGAATAAGACTACTCAGTAAATCACTTTACAGTAACCTGCAGCAATCTCACCCAACCAGAATCTGTCAGGTTCTTTGTTACAGCCATTTGCAAACCAATCTCATTATCCTTGGTCGTATCAACAAGCCCTACAGCCCAATTGTAAACTCCAACAGAAACTCCTTTCATTGTTAAATCAAAGTTATATGTAGTCGGTTTGCCCTTTAACCAGGTAGATAAGTCAGTTTGCTCATCAACAAATACTTTTACCGCTTTATCGTTATTATCTAACAATGCAAATGCAACTTTGTATTTTTGATTCCACTGTGGTATATTCGTAGGACAATATCCCCATCCCATATTATTCCAACGATGAACAATTGACACTTTCTGTCCACTTGTCACATCTTTCGGCAAAGAAATCATATCGGGATATAAACGATATCCACCTTCAGTAACAAAACGCTGTACCAAAGAAAAGCATTTGGTAAACCATGAATTTGTTTCATCTCCCACACGAAAATCCATCATATTTACATGTGCTTCGGCAGAAGCGTCAAATTCCCCTTGACGAACATCTTCCGGATGGCCTTCTCTATATTTTCCACTCGGGTCAATCCAATAACGGTGTGTTCCTCCAGTAATCCAACCACCTTCCATTATTATAGGACGTTTATAATTCCATCTTTCAGCAAACTGTTTTTCCCAATCTTGATAATAACCTGTCATACCAAAAGCATCATGGCGTAGACTATAACCCTTATTTATCGCACTATTCAAAAGTTTTTCTGTGTCTGAGGCTACTGCCCCCCAACCAGAAGTATTATTAGCACCTACCAATCTATGGTAATTGATGACCAAAGGAACTTTCTTAAAACAACGCGAATACAAACTTGTAATCCATTCAAAAACTTTTTCCTTATTTGCATAATCTTTATAAACCATAGTATGCGCCTCTCCCCATTTACCTAGCCCATAGGCATCAATAAAATCGACTTTATCCGGATCATCAAACTCTTTGGCAAATGCTTCAATAAAAGCAGCATATTTTTGCTGAAATATTTCATCATCAGGATAAGGAGATTTACGGCTTTCGCCATTATTTCCATTAGGATCCGGATAGGAGGCAGCACCTGCATCGAATACATACTGTGGGGTATTCAGACCTTGGTCACGCCCATCTACAACTATACGAAAAGATAATCGCATATTTCTATCTAGCGCACTTTTGAACAATTTTGTCAGTCGAGCGTTCGGATCATTCCAAACATACACACCTTCACTCGGATTTAAGGAACTCCAACTAGTACGAATATAACAAGTACTTGCATAATCGGAAACCTTAACCGGTGTTGCTAATTCCGGCACTTTCATGTTATCGTATCCCATAGTGGTCCAGAAATTTTCATCCCAACCACGTCCCATATACATAACCCATCCATTTAACGGATTACGAAGAACTGTCTTTTTATCTCCAATAACCTTGACTGTTACATTCCCGGCAGGAAGTCCTTTGTCTCCCTCATCAATCGCTCCGTCATCGCCACCTGAACATGCAGATAAAGTCCCCGAACAAGAAAGTAAACAAGCCAAACTCCATAGTCTTACAACCGATAACATTTTCTCTATTTTCATATATTCCAATCTTATTTAATTAAAAAATATTGCCGTATCTATCAAGAGATTCCTTTTGTATCTGAATCGCTATTCCGATACGGCAATAATTAATATTACATTACTGCGTCAACGTTTCTCTGCACGAATTGTCATATTTCTCAAATCAAGAACAATGAAATTTGCGCCAACCGGAAGGTTATAATAAGAGTTACGTTGTCCTCTACTAGAACCGCCATATAATTCTCCTGTCACTCCTAAAGCTAACGAAGCACTTCCGGCTGTTTGATCATCAATCGGTTTACAACTATATGCCCAAGCGTTATTTCTGTATGTACCACCATCTACAACAAACTTCACTCCCTTAGCTCCCTTTATTGCATTACCCGAATATACCAATACTTGAGGATCTGCCAGACTTGGCGTAAATCCTGTCCACCATCCCCAACCTGTTCCATCTCCATACATCCACAAATTTGTAACTACGGTAGTATGTTCTTCCGGTGGAGTAGCCACATCCATCCATTTAACAACTACCGGCTCCAGCTTTTTATCTGGAGAATAAATCGTCACAGTCTTTTTCTCCATATTAACTACGATACGATATTCACCATCTTTCGGAATATTCCATGCAATAGGTTCTGCCTTCATCATAACATTTTCAGCTTCACCATCTTGCAAAGTACCTTCCCCATCTGCCGGACAGATATAATTAGTTTCCCCTTCAAATTCTACGGGAATCTCCAATTTTCCTTGTTTCAAATCGCCCAAGAAAGCATATTGATACTCATTCTCCACCGTCTTACTCATCGTGATTCTACCTCCGGTCATTGCAGTTCCATCAAGATAAACTCTATCTGCATCGAAAACAATTGGTTTATAAGGTCGAACGTTTACTGATACCGTACGAACTTCCGGTTTTGCCCAACGGGTTCCACCATCCCATTTAGCTATGACACGAAATTGAATCGTTGCAGATTTATTACTGGACTGCCCCCATTTTTCTGTCAGCAAGTTCTGTAATTCTGCCGTTGTGTAGCTTTTACTAAACACACCTTCTTCTTCATCATTACGCACACAGGAATTAAAATTGCTTCCTTCAATATCTATCTTCGTCACATAAGAAATCATGTATTCCTCTGGCATTTCCCGGGCTGGGGTCCATTCAAAAGTCAGCACTACATCATCCAGTCTGTCGCCATCCAATTCTATATCCGTAGTCGAAGCAGTCAGCTCAAGACACTCTACAGCATCAGATTGATTATTATTCTTGTCATCATCATTACATGCGCTCAAGCATATTGCAGCAGCCATCGGCAACCACTTATATAATGATCCTATTTTACTCATACTTATTATTTTTAAGGTAAAACATTATTTCCACCATCCGGGCAATTGTCTCAAATTTATATTCACATCCATCTCATCTTGAGGTATAGGCCACCAATAGCTGATGAACTTTCTTGTTTGGTAAACAGTACGCTTATAATAAGAATCCCTATCCTCCTTCTTCGCCAACATATTCATTCCCCAGAACTTTCCGTCCAACGCAGTTTCAGCTTCCTTCCAACGGCGTAAATCATCAAAACGTAATCCTGCTTCACAATTCATTTCTACCCGTCTCTCTCTACGAATTAACTGACGCATCTCTTTCGGATCAGTCGGAGCTGTTATCTTTCCAGCTTCCGTACCCTCACTATACTGAGGAATACCCGCTCTTTCACGAATCTTATTGATATATTTCAATATTTCCTTTTTATTAGAATCATAAGTTCCCATATCAATACTATATTCATTCAAAGATTCAGCATAACTCAGATAAGCTTCAGCCAAACGATAAAGACATCCTTGACGATTCTTATAATTACCACTACTTTCTGTAGGAATTGCAGAAGGGTCTACACGCTTACGAATCAAATAACCAGCACATGGTGAATCATGAGAGGGACCTCCATCCTCACCACCATTAAAAAAGTTTGTTGCTTTCTTTTTACCCCAATGATATTCTTCATTGTATAAGACAGATATATAGAAACGGGGTTCACGTCCACAATACATTTTATATGTATTAGCCGGTACAATTACATTCTGATCCTTTGCTGCATCTCCTTTCGCTGTCCCATACATCCATCTTGTATTAAAAGATTCATCTGCCGTTGAGTACCCATCTTCACTATAGCCTGAAGCCTCGTTTTTAATAGGAGTGCCACCATCATTCGTATATCCAGTAATAGGAACCAACCCATTCCTCATAAAGAAAGCATCAACCAATGACTGGGTAACCCCAATGGCACCAGCCCCACCCATACTACGCGGGTTTGCCTGACGATCGAAATACCCTGCATCGTCATAAGTTCTAGGATATATTATTTCTAAATTACCTTGATTACGCCGAAGCATCAATGCATTCTGATAAGAAAGGAACGGATCGATATCTTCTCCATTACTCAAATATTCAATATGTAATTTATGCCCCGATTTCTCAGCCTCATCAATCACCAGTTTATTAGCTTCAACTGCTTGTTTCCAACGATTTGGGTCATGTTCTGAATTAAAAATCGGCGTACCATCACAGTTCTTCATATTTTTCATGTCTGTATCCTGATTTCCATTCACCAAATCACTAGCGGCAAACGTAAGTAGACGGGCACGTATAGCCAAACAGGTAAGAGAAGTAATACGACCATATTTATTATCATCGTCATAGAACGGAGGTAATTCTTTTGAGGCCTCAAGCATTTCATTTGCAGCCCAATCTACTACTGTATAGAAAGGCTCTTGTTTTAATAATAAACTTTCTCCTGTAGTTTCCTCAGCAGCTTCACGAATAATAGGAATAGCTCCATAAGTCATAACCATCATCGCATGAAATTGTGCAATAAGGAAGCGACATTCGGCTTTCATATAATTAACCTCTTTCTCCGAAACATCTGCAATTGCATGTGCATACTTTATAAAAGTATATGCCGAACGAATAGCCTTTGGAAAAGTTGTCCAATAGCTAATTACCCCTTCATTATTCGCCGTCCAGTTTCCGTTCTGATAGAAAATAGCTTTAAAGCCTTGAGACTCCCATCCTACAGAAGGCGCTAATTCATCAGCAACAGCATCTGCACCATCATATGTATAAAATTTAGGAACTAAGCTATAAATATATGCTAACCAACGTTCCATATTATTCTTATTTTCAAATACAGATTCCAATGTCAACTGATCATCCGGCTCTTTGTCCAAATAATCAGAACAAGAAGACATAGGAACTAAAGCTATTAAGCCTAATGCAATAAATACTATTATTTTATTTTTCATACTATTATATCTTTAGAATCTGATTTCAAAACCTGCAGATAATGATTTCATTACAGGATAAGCAGCACCCGTTTTATCTTTTACTTCAGGATCCCATAATTTAAAATTCGAGAAAGTCAACAAATTAGTACCTCTGACAAAGACACGCGCACCAGAAATAAATATATTCTGCATCCATTTTTTGGGAAATGAATATCCTAATTCAATATTTTTCAGACGCATAAAGCTCATATTTCGCAACCACCATGTAGAAGGCTGACTATTGTTTGAGTTAGTTCCATAATCCAAACGAGGATAAAAGACATCCTGGCTAGGATTATCTACAGTCCAACGATCATTATAATTAGTGAATATATTATAAGTAGTACCTTTGTTGGAAGCCGGTATAATGTTTCCTGAAAGAATATTCCAACTTCTTCCAATTCCTTGGAACAATACACCAAAATCAAGATCTTTCCATTTCATATTCAGTCCAAAACCATATACAATCTCGGGATCAACTGTACCTCCTATCGGTGATTGGTCGAATGCATCAATCGCTCCATCCTTATTCACATCTACATATTTGATATCACCCGGTCGTACCTTAGCAGTAAAGCTTTGCACTGGAATTCCTTCTTTTAATGTTCCTGTTGCCACATCTGCAAAATCATCTTCAGTAAAAAGCCTATCAGCCACATATCCGAACAACTGATTGACCGGGTGCCCCGTTTCAGCTCTATTTGTACCAATTACAGCCTGAGGTTCATCTTTCTCTATTATTTCATTATGAGCATAAGTAAAAGTACCCATTAAACTTATATATAAGTTCTTATTAAACTGTTTGTTGACATTCAATGACAATTCAACACCACGGTTAGTTACTTTACCATAATTACTCCACGGCTTTTTAATAAAGCCGGCTGTTGCCGGAACCGAAGCACGTTCCATAAAAATGTTATGACGCCGTTCCTCGAAAACATCAACCTGTAAGTCAACCAGACCTTTCAATAAACCTAATTCTAAACCGATATTGGCTTTATTTACAATTTCCCATGTTAAATCAGGAACTGCAAATTCTCCTTCTGCCATACCATTTTTTGAATATCCAGACTCTACTCCCCATTTATACAGTTTCAAAGTCGCATAATCATCCAATATAGTAGAAAGATAAGCAAAACGACGTCCTGACAAGTTTGCGTTACCTGTTTGTCCATAAGAAGCACGCAACTTCAACTTTGAAATAATATTTCTCATTGGTTGCATAAATGATTCTTCAGATACAATCCAGCCAATTGCCCCTGATGGGAAAAAACCGTATCGCTTACCTTTTGCAAAATTTTCAGAACCATTATAACCAAAATTAAATTCAGCTATATATTTTCCACCGTAAGTGTAAGAAGCACGTCCAGCCAATCCTTGAGTACGATATGGTAACTTTTCACCTTTATCATAATTACGGCGATTAAATAAAAGCAAACCAGAAACTGCATGTTTCTCTGCAAATGTATGATCATACATCAGACTTGCCTCCATATACACACTCTTATTCCCATAATCAGCAGATTTATCATAACCCAAAAAATTACTACCGTTTTGCTTTTTTGTCAAAACAAGTTCTCCCTCTTCATTTCGAGATGTAGCAGCATTATAATATTCCGGTGTTTTTGAACGTTTCACTGTACCGCTTGAATAACGGTCAAAAGAAAATACACCTTTAACTTTTAAACCCGGTGTTATAAATTTCAAGTCCTGTTCCAATGAAAATAATGTTTCAATTTTACTCGCACTAGTACGTTGATAACCACTTTGAGTAGCCATTGCCCAAACATTACCTTCTTCCGTTCCAGCCATTTCTCCTGAAGAATACTGCGCAGGAAAGGTAAAAGGAACAGCTCGGAATGCACGACTAAAAATCAAGCTAACATCCTGAGTAGTAGAATTACGGTCCTGCAAATAACCACCAATGTTAAAACGTAATTGAGTGGTCGGAGAAAGTTTTAAATCAACATTTGAACGAACATTATATCGCTGTAACTTGATCGAAGGATCCCATTCTTGCTTCTTATCTCGTTGCAAGATACCTTGCTCATTGAACACAGCCGCAACAAACGAATATCGCAGACGCTCTGTACCTCCTGAGATATCAACACTCACTCGCTGATTAGATGCATTATCTTTAGAGATTACATCAATCCAATCAACATCCGGATATAAATCAGGGTCATATCCTGAACGAGTCTTTGCAATTCTATCAGCATACATAGGAGACTGTCCAGTATCAATCAGAGCATCATCCAATACTTGCATATAATCAGCTGCTCCAATATATTCAGGCAATCTAACCGGTTGAGTAAATGAGAATTCACTCTTTACTACAACACGCGGCTTACCGACCTGCCCACGTTTCGTATTAATAAGCACTACGCCATTAGCACCGCGAACACCGTAGACAGCACTTGCAGCAGCATCCTTCAATACAGAAAAAGATTCAATCTCCTCCGGATCAATATTATTCAAATCACGTTCAATTCCATCCACCAAGACCAAAGGATCCCCACCGGCTTTTCCAAATGTACTGATACCACGAATCCAAAAGGTGGAGTTATCATAGCCCGGCTCACCGGAACGCTGTACCGCAAGTACACCTGAAACAACACCGGCCAAATTATTACTCAATGAACGGCTTGTAGATACTTTCAATTTCTCAGGCGCCAACGTAGTAATAGAACCGACTACCGATTCTTTCTTTTGTGCACCGTAAGCAACAACCACGACCTCATCCAACTGACCTACATCCTCTACCATCTGCACGTTAACAACTTTCCGGTTATCAACAATTTCTTCTTTAGGCACAAAGCCAATATAACGGAAAGAAAGTACAGACTTTCTCGTAGGAACCATAATGCTATAATTACCATTCATATCCGTTAATGAATGCACTGTAGAATCATTCTTCAAAATGATTGTTACACCAATTAGCGGCTCCCCTTTTTCATCTGATACGTTACCTGTTACCTTAATACCCTTTTGCTGTGTAGTTTGCTGCACTTTAGGAACTTCTGGGACCGAAATCGTAATTTGCCTTCCCGACATCTTATAATTCAGCCCTGTCTCTGAAAACAATTCTTTCAACACAGCATCTATTTTCTTATTGGAAACTGAAATGGAGACTTTATTATTCAGATTTTTTTGAACATTCGCTGAATAAATAAAAATGTACTTACTATGTTTTTCGATATAATCTAAGATATCTTTAACTGTGGTATTCTCATATTGTACCGAGAACAAATCTTCTTCGGAATTCCATCGGATAGAATTAGTACCGAACGAAGAACTAGGAATCATAAAAAAGACGTTTATAATGCAAAAAAGCTTAAGTCTTTTTTTTAAGTGTAAAAAAATACTTTTCTTTACCATAAAAATTTCTTTTTAGGTTAACAATTTTGGATTTATTGATTTAACTAAGGAATTACTATCGGGTAAATACGGCAATATTTATCCGATTTTTTGTGTCATGATGATAATCTGTTCTTCATAGGCAAGCATATTTAAAAGATTAATTAAAAAATTATTATTTATTCAAGTATATACTAGTATCTCTTTTTTCTATCGTAAATGGCAATGTTTGCTGAATACATTCAATCACCTCATCTATATCATCTTTCAAATCTAGTTTTCCATAGACCTTCTCACTACCTACCAATGGATCACATTGTATGGATACACCATAATAAATGCTTAGCTTCTGAATAATCTGCGATAAAGTATTGCCATTCAACAGCATAATTCCATCTATCCAACTAATATATTCAGCTACATCCACTTGCTTCTGACAGACAATTGAACCATCTGCTATATTCAATAAATCATGTGGAGCCAATTGTGCCTTCTTCTCATTCTTATCAGTTACTTCTACTGATCCTTCTACCAATACAATATTGGTCGCACTTCCCCGATAATTGGTAATATTAAACTTTGTACCAAGTACCCGTAATTTAAAATCCTCAGATTCAACAATAAAAGGACGTTTCTTATCATGAGCAACCTCTAGAAAAACTTCCCCTTGAGTATATATCTTACGAATGTCACCTTTAAAACGACGAGGATAAACAACTTTAGACTGGGAGTTTACCACTAGACGAGTCCCATCTGACAACTCTATTCTAGCCCTCTTACCTGAGGGAACGATCAACTGATTATATTCTTGTTCATCTTTTACCTTTTCTTCTTTAATAACCTGAGAATTAACCGCAACTTTTCCTTCCTTTGAATACTTAATAAAGGCATCTTCATCTAAGTTCAATTGTTCTTTAGCAGTTATCAGAGTTACTTCATCAACAGTCTGGCTGTCTAGACCTTCCGCAATAGCTTGTAAGTCTAAATCAACTGCAGTTCCTAGATTCATAAAATAAATAGTTGATATACAAACTAGAATAGAAGCAGCAATAGAAGCGGAAGTTATTAACAAATAGTTCCGTTTGCGCTTCTTTTCGCTTTTTTGTATTTTCATACGAGTTCTCTCTATAATGGAAGAAGCATCAATTTTCTCTTGTTCGCAGCTTTCCCAAAAGAACCTCAACGTCTCACCTTCAGGCATAGTGGTAAAATCATCCTCAAGTTTCTCCTGAGAATTCAACTTACCAAATAAATTTGCAAGGCGAAAGTATTCTTTCAAGTTCATAATCTTTTTTAATGTTGTTCTATAATTAAAGACGCAATTAAAAAAAGAATCTCCTAGTTAAAAATGAACTTTTTTCTCATTTCATGTAAAAAAAATATATAAGACAGATTTGTTTCACGAATAGGCTATTGATAATCAAACAAATAAGGCAAGAATAAAAATATTATTCTCAAAAGCGAATATTTAGTTTCTTAGCAATTTCTTCCAATGCAAAAGCTATATGATTATTTATAGTCTTCACGGATATATCTAATAATGCCGCAATATCTTTATAAGGTAGGCCTTCTATTTTCGCCAAGAAAAAAACATGTTTACATTTCGGTGGTAACTGTTGAATAGCATTGTTTATTTTCTCCATTTCTTCTCTGCTAATCATAGCCTCATCCGGAGATTGGATTGGGGCAAATATAAAATCTCCTATATCATCAAGCAATAAGTCTGCCTTTCCCTTTTCTTTTCTCAGATAAGAAAGAGCCTTCCGATAGGTTATTGTTTGTATCCAAGCATTCATATTTTCTATGCCAGCCAAAGTTCTTCTATTTTTCCAAACTTCAAAGAAAACATCACTTACAACCTCTTCAGATGGCTCCTTTTGACCAATCAAAGCATAAACATAGTGGTATAAACGTGAGGAATAATGTTCCATAAAGCGGCAAAAAGCCGCTTCATCACTGTTTACAATTCTGTCTATGTCATTACTTTCAAGTTTCACGGAAGTGTTTTACAGATTACTTCTAATTAACAAAATTGTGCCAAATATAGTAGTATATTAGGAAATATAAAAATAAAAACCGAATTAAAAGTTATCAATTATAGAAAAGTATATACAATAAATATTACAAAAGTCTTTTACTCAAATATCGCACCGGATACCATACAGAAAGAAAGCCGACCGTTAGAACTGTCACAAAGATAAGTAACACATCCCAAGCGTGAACACTCACAGGATAGGCATCCACAACAAAAGTACCACCTCCACCACCTAATGAGATAATCCCGAATTCCTGCTGGATGAAACACAAAAGCAACCCTAAAGCAATCCCGGAAACGGCACCGAAAAGAGAAATAAGACGACCTTCGAATAAAAAGATACGAGAGATCAGTTTATCATCCGCTCCTAAGCTACGTAATGTTACAACATCATCCTTCTTGTCCAAAATCAACATAGAAAGAGAACCGATTACATTGAAGCAAGCAATCATCAAGATAAAAGTAAGGAATAAATAAGAGATCAATTTCTCGATCTCCATGATACGGAAAACATCCGCTTGCTGCTGATAGCGGTTCTGAACGATAAAATCATTACCTAGTATTTTCTCAATTTTGGCTTGTACAGATGAAACATTTGCACCAGGCTTCAATTTCAATTCTATAGCGGAAACCTCTGTTGTATAATCCAGCAGTTGACGAAGAAAATCAAGAGAGGTAAGAATATACTTTCCGTCATATTCCTGCTGATTAACAACGAAGACAACTCCGGGAGAATAAAGATAATCACGATTAAAGGAAGCACCCGGATTTGCCATATTTACTTTAGCATTCCGTTTGGGTAAATACACTTGAAGAGGATCAACAAATTGAAGTCCCGTACCCAAGGTTGCCACCAACTCTACCCCCATCACACCGTAATTCACAATAGAATCATGAAGAAGAAAATCACCGGCTCCATAGAGAATACTATCAATGGCTGTCAATTCTTCAAAATTATCCTCTACCCCCTTTAAAACAACCATAGCTTGACGGTCTTTATATTGTACCATCGCATTCTCTTCGAGAGTTTCTGTAAATACATCTACTTCAGGAAGCAGGCAAACTGCACCAATCCGTTTATCCTGACCATCAAAGACTTTCCCCTCACGAACAGTAATTTTTAGTTGCGGGTCGAATGCAGTAAAAAAACTGGCTACCATATCCTGAAATCCATTAAAAACAGAAAGCGTACAGACCAATGCAAGCGTAGCAAGAGCTACTCCGCACACAGAAATGCCGGATATGATATTAATGGCATTATGTTTCTTCTTCGAAACAAGATAACGCCGGGCTATATAAAAAGGAAAATTCAACTCTGCAACAAGTTATTTCATTTCAGCAAAGAATCAATCTTCTCAATATAATCCAATGAATCATCCACAAAAAACTTCAGTTCCGGAATAATACGTAACTGATGGCGTACACGGGTTCCAAGCTCATAGCGAATGGTCTTCATATTATCATTGACATTCTTTATTATCTCTTCCGCCTTTTCCGAAGGGAAGATACTCAGATAAGCACGTGCGACACTCAAGTCCGGGCTGATACGCACAGCACTGACAGAGATCAGTACTCCCGGCATGGATTTAGTTTGCAACAGGAAAATGTCACTCAATTCCTTCTGAAGCAAACGGGCTATTTTATTCTGACGAGTTGTTTCCATAAATCAATTATCTATATTTAAAGGCAAAGTTACGCAAATATCTCGTTAGACTCATGATTTATACTTTTTTTAGCACCAAAACGTAGCTTTTCATTAATTAAAAACTACATTTGCAACAACATCACAAAATAGCTTA
>ERZ860322.496-NODE-496-length-28693-cov-4.190237_pt1 | contig 28693 bp, 21 predicted proteins | sample MGYA00509979_ERZ860322 | MGnify/ENA primary metagenome ERZ860322 (study PRJEB30046, sample SAMN00715217) | human gut metagenome | study: EMG produced TPA metagenomics assembly of the A metagenome-wide association study of gut microbiota in type 2...
CCCTCGCCGTTGAACTCGGCAGGGCGGGTGTACTGCGCATACTCGAGCAGGCCTCCGTCCTCGGCGGTCGAGAACGACTCGTCCACGTTGCTCATCTCGTCACCAAGGGCGCCGGGGATCAGGCGTACGACGGCATCGGCAACGACCATAGCGGGAAGCTCGCCGCCCGTGAGCACGTAATCGCCGATCGACAGGCGCTCGTCGGCATACGCATAGGCACGCTCGTCAACACCTTCGTAACGGCTGCACACAAACAGCAGGCGCTCGCTTTTGAGCAGGCGCTCGGCCACATGCTGCGTAAAAGGCTCGCCGCACGGGGTGAAGAACACCACCGTCGGCTTGGGGCCCTCCGCGCTAATGGCCTCGATAGCCTCGGCGATAGGCTCGACCTTCATCAGCATGCCCTGCCCGCCGCCGTACGGCTCGTCATCGACGGTACGATGGCGGTCGTGCGTCCAGTCGCGCAGGTTATACGCCTTAAAATCAAAAAGGCCGGCCTTGCGGGCGCGGCCCAAAATCGATGTGGACATGACAGGCTCAAACATCTCGGGAAAGACCGAAAGGGTCTCAATCAGCATGTTGTCCTCCCTACTTGTCCATATCGATCAGGCCGTCCATAACGTGGACGGAAATTGTTCCTGTGTCGGGAAGATCGAGCACAACCTGCTCGATCACGGGAATCAGTACCTCGCCGTACCGATCGCCCTCGACAACCCAAACATCGTTAGCGGGCGTCGACATGATCTCGACGATCGTACCGAGTGAACCGAAGCGCTCGTCGACCACCTCGCGACCCATCAGGTCGGAATAGGCGGCGTCGAGTGAATCGAGCTCAAAATCGTCACGATTTGCCAACACATAGCATCCCGTGATGCCCTCGGCGGCCGTCAAGTCGTCAATGCCCTCAAACGAGACCAGATCGCCATCGCCCGTATCGGTGACGGACACGACCGTGCAAAAACGGTCCCGCTTGAGCGCCGGCGGCGTCAGGGCGACGCGCATACCCGGCTCTAATACAGAAGGAAGCCCCCGCAGCGGCTGCGCGAGGACCTCCCCCTTCCTTCCGTGCGGCTTGACCACACGGGCGATGTTTTTGTACTGGGACCTCAAGGTCCTAGCCCAGAACCTCTACCTCGACAGCAGTGTCGAGGCGAGCGGCCAGTGCACGGGCGAGCGTGCGAATGGCCTTGATGGTACGGCCACGACGGCCGATGACCTTAGCGACGTCATCCTCGGCGACAGAAACCTCGATCGTAGAGGCGTCGTCACCATCGATGACCTCAAGGCTCACGGAATCCGGGTCGTCGACGATCTGAACAACGAGATATTCGACGAGATCGGCGATGCGATCTGAGAGCATTGCCTCACCCTCGAGCTGTGCAGAGTCAACCTCAGGCACGATTTACTCCTCGGCGCCCTCAGCGGCCTCAGCGGCAGCCTTAGCGGCCTCGGCCTCTTTGGCGAGCTGCTTCTTGGACTTCTTGACGACGGTCTCGGTCTTCTCGCCCTCGTTGGCGGCCTTGACCAGAGCGGCGACGGCGTCGGTGAGCTGAGCGCCCTTGGACTGCCAGTCGGCGATCTTCTCGAGGTCGAGGTTGATGGTCTTGGGGGCGGTCATCGGGTTGTAGCGGCCAACCTCCTCGATGATACGACCGTCACGCGGGGCGCGGGAATCGGCGACGACGACACGGTAGTACGGACGCTTCTTAGCGCCGTGACGAGCAAGGCGAATCTTGACTGCCAAAGGAAACTCCTCCAACCAAGCAGCTTTAGGCTGCAACTACAAACAAACAGTTGAACATAATACGCCATCGACGCGGGCAGGTGAAGTCCGTGAGACCAACTTCTTCGGTGTAGTCGAAGGCAAATCCATATCTTAGACAAGAATTCGCGATTTGCAAGCACATCCACGCACCCCACATGAGCTGCGCGGTATACTCATGCCATGAAAAGACGCGAACATACATACGGTTATGAAGATGCTGCGGGCGTCACGCCGCCGCCCTGGACGGGGCCGGCGGTGGGCCTCATGGATCTCGATGCGTTTTTTGCGAGCGTGGAAATGCTCGACCATCCCGAGTGGCGCGGCAAGCCACTCATCGTGGGTGGCGATGCCGATTCCCGCGGCGTTGTGTCCACCTGCTCATACGAGGCGCGTCGCTTTGGCGTGCACTCCGCCATGCCCTCGGCCGAGGCACGGCGCCTCTGTCCGCAGGCCATTTGGACGCATGGGCACTTTGATCGCTACCGCGAGGTGAGCGCGCAGGTCATGGCGATTCTTGCCGAAGAGACGCCGCGCGTTGAGCGCGTATCCATCGACGAAGCCTTTATCGATATCACACCGGGTCGTTTTGCGCCCGAGGACCCGCTGCTGGTTGCACGGCGCATAAGCGACCGCGTGGCAGCGCTGGGAGTGACCTGTTCCATTGGCGTGGGCTGCAACAAGACGGTCGCAAAGATCGCAAGCGAGCGGGATAAGCCGTTTGGGCTGACCATCGTGCGCCCCGGAACCGAGCAGCGCTTTTTGGCCGCGCTGCCGGTATCTGCCATGAGCGGCATCGGGCGCTCGGCCGAGGAGCGACTGCGCCGCATGCGCATCTACACGCTCGGCGAGCTATCACGTGCACCGGAATCCACCTTGGCCTCTATTTTTGGCGTCAACGGCGAACGCATGCGCCAGCGTGCGCTGGGGCTCGAAATATCCGAAGTAACAAGCCTCGATGAGGAACGCGAGGTTAAATCCGTGAGCAATGAGCGCACCTTTGCGAAAGATTTGACTGAGCGTGGGGACATCGAAGCGGCGATTGCGTTGTTGGGAGAGTCAGTGGGACGCCGCCTGCGCCGTCAGGGACTAACGGGCGCCACGGTGACGCTCAAGCTCAAGTATTCGTATGGAAGCGGGCGAACGGCGCAGCGGCGGCTTCCCCACCCCACCGACGATGAGAACATCTTTGTGGCGGTTGCGCTCGAACTGCTCGACAACATCTGGCAGGAAGGCATGCATGTTCGCTTAGCAGGCATCGGCATGAGCGACTTCAACCACCAAGGCGGTATCCAAACCGACCTGTTCTGCGAAGTCGATGACCGCGGGGCCCAATCCAGCGACCGACGCGACCTCTCCGTCGCAATTGACGCCGTCCGCGACAAGTTCGGCGACACCGCCCTATCCTTCGGCCGCCAATCCCGCTTCAACGATTAACCGCCTTTGGGCAAAAAGAAAGCCGGGCAGGTGCGGAAAACCGCAACTGCCCGGCGATATGCGTGAGGGTAGCTAAAACCCTCGTCTCAAATGAGCTACTAGAGGAGATTGAGGGGGAGCTGGGGAGCGTCTCCCCAGAGTTTCTCGAGGCGGTAGAAGTCGCGGGCTTCGGGAGTGAAGACGTGGACGACAACCGAACCGTAGTCCATGAGCATCCAGGTCTTCTGCTCACGGCCCTCGATGGAGAACGGATGCTCGCCGCAAGCCTCGGCGACCTTCTCCTCGATCTCGTCAACGATCGAATCAACCTGACGGTTGTTGGTGCCGGTAGCGATGACAAAGTAGTCGCACACATCGGAAAGCTCAGTCAGGTCGAGCACTTGAACGTCCTCGCCTTTCTTGTCGTAGGCGGCCTGCGCGGCGGCGCGGGCGACATCCTCGGCGGCGACACCGCTCGCGGACAGCGAGGCGGCAGTGCGGTCGGACGTGGCAACGAAACTCTTGTGCTCCACACCTTCAAGAATCTGCTCGTCGGTCATGGTCTCGTCGGCCATGGAATACCTCTTTCTAGATAGCCCGAGCTAGCGCAGCTGGGCGTAATGGTTGTAAATCGTAATAGCCGTGGGATAAAGATAGCGCCCGGACTGGATCACATAGACCAGACCCTGCGCAAAACAGGAGAAGAACAACTCGTCAAGCGTCGACTCCCCCACCATCTTGCGCAGCGCGTGGGCATAATCACCATGGCGGTTGGGTTCGATGGCATCGGCCACAAAGACCACCATATCGAGCGGCGTCATGTCGCAGGCACCCACGGTGTGACGGTCGACAGCCTGGAAAACAGCCGGCGACAGCTCGGGGAAAAGCTGCGGAAGCTCATAGGCGGCAACAGGGCCATGCAAAAGCGGCGTCGCGGCGGAAGGAGAGCCGGCAACCTTGATGCCATAGTGAAGCGCGCGGGCCACGAGCTCGTCATCGGAAAGAACCTTGTCCCAATCGTGAATTAAGCCGGCGGCAGCCGCATCAAAGCGGTCAACGCCGTAGACCTCGGCCAGATGAAGTGCGGTCTCGGCAACACCCAGCGAATGCACATAGCGCTTGCGCTTATCTTTCATGCGAACATCGAGCAGCTCTTGAATGCGCTTGAGCAGCGCGCGCTCATCGCCCTCAAACTGATCCTCTACCGACAACGTAGCCCCCATCACTCAAAATCTTCTTGTCCCAAATCGGCATATAGCCTGCGCTTGCGAATGTAGCCGAGCACAGACTCGCTCGTAAGATAGCGCACGCTCATGCCGCGGGCAACTCGCTTACGAATGTTCGTCGAGCTGATCGCCAGCGCCGGAATCTGAATATAGCGCACGTCGAACGGCAGCCCCGACTCTTTGATTCGGGCACGCGCCGTATCGATATCAAAGCCCGGTCGCGTCGCCGCAATAAAGGTAGCAAGCTCAGCGATTCGCTCGGCATCATGCCAGGTCACAATATCGATAATCGCGTCGGCGCCCGTAATAAAGTAGAGCTTTACCTGCGGCGGGTAAAAGTCGCGAAGGGCATGAAGCGTATCGGCCGTATAGGTTATGCCCGGACGGTCAATCTCGAACCGGCTCGCCAAAAAGGCCGGGTTCGCGGCGGTGGCGAGGACCGTCATGGCATAACGGTCCTCGGCAGGCGTCACCGGCTTGTCAAGCTTAAAGGCGGGAGAGCCCGCCGGCATAAAGAGCACAGCGTCCAAGTCGAGCGACTCGCGCGCCTGCTCGGCAGTCACCAGGTGCCCGTAATGAATCGGGTCGAAGGTGCCGCCCATAATGCCAAGCCGAAACTCTTTGCCCTCTTTTATGGGCAGCTCGGGCAAACCGATTCCACCGCGCAGCGACATGGCTTACTCGCCCTCCGAGGTCTCGGCATCGTCCGCGACATCCGCCGCATCGACAACCTCGACGCCCTCATCCGGAGCATCGGTCACGTCAAGGGCCTCAACGGCAACGTCCTCGCCAGCGTCCTCGCCAGCGTCCTCGAGCTCCTCGTACTCCGAAAAGTCCTCAGCGCCCTCAAAGTCAAAGGCGCGCTGGCAAATGCGGACCTCGTCGCCCGCACGGCAGCCGGCCTTCTCGAGCGCATCGTCGACACCCATGCGCGCGAACTTATGCTGCAGGTAGATGACAGCTTCCTCGTTTTCCCAGTCGGTCTGGATGACCATGCGCTCAATCGCGCGACCAACCACACGGAAGGCACCGGGCTCTTCCTGGACAATGCGGAAACGCTTCTCGCGCTGCAGACGGCGGCGCTCCCACTCCTCGTCGCGCAGATCGACCGGCTCAGCGGAGACCGCCAACTCGGCACGCAGCTTAGCCACCTGCTCGCCCACGGCAAGCATCAGCGTGTTGAGGCCGGCGCCCGTCACGGCGGACACGGCAAAGAACATATGTCCATCGTCGAGCGCGGCGCGCTTGAGGTCGGCAATCTTGTCGGCCGTGCCCGGCGCATCGCACTTGTTGGCGACGACAATCTGCGGACGCTCCGAAAGCTCGGCGCCATACTGCTCGAGCTCACGGTTGATGATGCGGTAATCCTCAACCGGGTCGCGATCCTCAAAACCGCCCGTCATGTCGACGACATGCATGATCAGGGCCGTACGCTCAATGTGGCGCAGGAACTGGTGGCCCAGACCCTTGCCCTCGCTCGCGCCCTCGATCAAACCAGGAACGTCGGCAACAACGTAAGAATACTCACCGGCACGCACCATGCCCAGATTGGGCACGAGCGTGGTAAACGGATAATCGGCGATCTTGGGTCGGGCGGCACTCATGCGCGCGATGAGCGAGGACTTGCCCACCGAGGGGAAGCCCACGAGCGCGGCATCGGCCATAAGCTTCATCTCGAGCTCAATCCAGTGCTCCTCGGCCGGTTCGCCCAGCTGAGCGAACGCGGGCGCGCGGCGCACCGACGTCACAAAGTGCGTGTTGCCCAGGCCACCGGCACCGCCGGGCGCCACGACAACGCGCTCGCCATCGTGCACCAGGTCAGCAATCTCGAACATCGGGGTCTGCGTCTCGGGGTCGAGCTCGCGCACCACGGTGCCCATGGGAACCTTCAGGATCAGGTCCTCGCCGCTCTTGCCGTTACGACGGGCACCCTGCCCGTGCGTGCCGCGTTCGGCGCGGAAGTGATGCTTAAAGCGGTAATCGATCAACGAAGACAGCTGAGCATCGGCCTGGATGACGACATTGCCGCCACGACCGCCGTCGCCGCCATCGGGGCCGCCCTTGGGGACAAATGCCTCGCGCCTAAACGACATGCATCCGGCTCCGCCGTCGCCGCCGCACACGTTAATGCGGCTGATATCGGTGAACTGTGACAACAGAATCGCCTCCTACAAAAAGAGGGAGACCCTTGAATCCTAAAACTCAAGTGCCTCCCACATATGTGCTCTATGAAGGGTGAATTACGCGTTCGCGAGCGGGCGTACGCTGACCCTGTGCTTGATACCCTTGTGGAACTCAACGGTACCGTCGACCAGCGCGAACAGCGTGTCGTCCTTGCCACGGCCAACGTTCTCACCCGGGTGGATGTGCGTGCCGTGCTGACGGACGAGAATCGTGCCCGTGGTTACCGTCTGGCCGGCATAGCGCTTCGTGCCAAGGCGCTGACCGCGGGAGTCACGGCCATTACGGGAGGAACCGAGTCCTTTTTTGTGTGCCATTGTGTATACCTACTCTTTCGTTACGAGTGTAATCTACTCGGCGACGGGAGCCTCGGCAACAGCCTCGGCCTCTGCCTTGACAGCCTTCTTGGCGCGGGACGTAGCCTGGACCTTCACGATCTTCAGCTTGGTGAGCTGCTGACGGTGACCCTTCAGACGACGATAGCGCTTACGCTTGTGGAACTTGAAGACCAGCTGCTTCTCGCCCTTGAACTGCTCAACGATCTGAGCGGTAACCTTGGCCTTGGCCAGCTTGTCGGGATCGGTGACGATCTTCTTACCATCGTTGAGGAAGATGACCGGCAGGGTGACCTTGTCGCCCTCATTGCCCTCGATCTTCTCGACGGTGATGACATCGTCGGTGGCGACCTTGTACTGCTTGCCGCCCGTGTTAACGATTGCGTACATGTTTACTTGCCCTTCATGCATCAGTTAGTGCAACAGCCGAATATAGTAGCAGGCGAAAATACCCCCGTCAACGAGTATGTGGAGCAAATCCACAAGTTCGCACAGGTATGGGGCTGACGAGTCGGCCCTCGTCGTCCTCGCATGCTTGATTCTGACGCTCGACATCGTAGGAGCAGATGGTCACGAGGTCTTGCATACCGGTGGAAACAATAGGTGCATCGACGCCCGGGGTCAAGCCCTGCAACAAAACATCAGCAGCAGAAAGCAAAATCTCCGGACGCATGGAGCCCTCGTTGTCGGCATGGGTGTCGAGCATGAGCACCAGATGGTCCGGACGCTCCCCCGCCGTGATCTCATAGCCCACCAGTGTGTGGTCAAGGTCTAAGCGCTTGCTCTTTTTGCCGCGCGCATAGTCAATACCATGACCCGCGCGCAGCGTGTCGATCGCACGACGCACCTCGTCGGCGCTCACGGGGGCTTCGGGGTCCAGGTGCAAGTCGATACGGTACGACAGACGCGTAAGCTGAGCCGTGAGCGCCGGCGTGCGCACGTCGATGTACGCCGCCTCGATGGGCGCCAGATCGGCCGGAGAGGCCGCAGCCAGGCGCCCAAACGCCTCGTCGAGCGCCACGAACTCGGTCATAAACAGGTCATACCACTCGCAGGTCGACGACGTACCAACCGGTAGCGCCGAAGAGAAGCCCACGCGCATGTGCGGAGAGAAGCCCTGCGTGACGGCATAGGGAAGTCCCGCACGGCGCACGATGCGCTCAATGGTATGGATTACTTCGAGATGGCCCAGGTACTTAAGGCGGTCGCGCTTGCCATAGCGAACACGAAGCCTAAAGAGCGAGGGGTTGTCGGTCAGGCGCTCACTCATGCGCGATCACCCATCAATACATTCTTGGCGTGGAGCGTGGGGCAGATCCCGCAGCCGGTGCACGACGTGCGGGTGCAGTCGGGAGTCGTGACGCCCTCGAGCGAGCGACGGTACTCGCGCTCGAGGAAGCCGCGCGTGCAGCCGGGACTCACGTGCTCCCACGGCAGGCGCCAGTCCAACTCGTAGGGCAGGTGCACGAGCTCATTGAGGTCGATGCCGTTTTTGGCAGCAGCTTCCTTCCAGTTATCGAGCGAGAAATGCTCTACCCAGGCGTCAAAGCGAGAGCCCGAGCGCCAAGCATCGATGATGACGGGCGTCATGTCACGACCGGCGCGGGACAGCGCGGCCTCGATGAGCGAGGTCTCGGCATCGTGGTAATGCACGCGGACGGCACGGTTGCGAACGCTCGTGATAAGCAGCTTCTGGCGACGCTTGACGTCGTCGTAGTCGAGCTGCGGGCACCACTGGAACGGCGTGGCAGCCTTGGGGATAAAGACCGAAACCGAGATGGATACCGAAATCGAGCCGCGACGAGCCTTGGGCACCACGGAACGACCGAGCTCCAGCACGTGATCGGCCAGATTGGCAATGGCTACGATGTCCTCGTCGCGCTCACCGGGAAGGCCCATCATAAAGTAGAGCTTCATGCGGTTCCAGCCGGCCTCGAAGGCCGCCTTGGCCGCACGGTCCAGGTCCTCCTCGGTCACGTTCTTGTTAATGATGTCACGCATGCGCTGACTGCCGGCCTCGGGCGCGAACGTCAGGCCGCCCTTCTTTTCGCCGGCGACCGACTCGGCCATATCCACGCCAAACGAATCCAGGCGCTGCGACGGAATAGATACGCGAATACCCGTATCCTCCAGGCGACGGTTGAGCCTGCCGAGCACGTCGCGAATGCAGGAGTGGTCAGTCGTGGAGAGCGAGGTCAGCGACACCTCGTCATAGCCGGTCTTTTCCAGACCCTGAATCACCGACGAGACGATCTGGTCGGCCGAGCGCTCGCGCACTGGGCGATACGTCATGCCGGCCTGGCAAAAACGACAGCCGCGGGCGCAGCCGCGCAGGATCTCGATAGACAGGCGGTCGTGGACCAGCTGCGCATAGGGTACGCACGACTGCGACAGCGGATTCGTGGCGCCGAAATCCTCGACGACGCGCTTGTAGACCACGGTCGGCGCATTCTTGCCTTCACGCGGCACGGTGTAGCCATGCGGCGAACAGGGCTCGTCGTGACGAACCTCATAGAGCGACGGCACGTAGTTGCCGGCAATGGATGCAAGCTGCTCAACAATCTGTGCGCGCGGGACTCCTTCGTCGCGCAGGCGACGATGCAGCTGGCAGGTCTCGAGCAGCGACTCCTCGCCCTCGCCGATGAGGATGGCATCGAAGAAGGCCGCGTACGGCTCGGGGTTGTACACCGAGGGGCCGCCGGCGATGATAATGGGGTCGTCCTCGGTACGGTCGGCCGCTAACAGCGGAATGCCAGCGAGGTCGAGTGCCTCAAGGAAGTTCGTCACCGCCATCTCGTGCGGCACATGCAGGCCGACGATATCAAACGAAGCGACCGGCGCTGCACCCTCGAGCGAGAGCAGCGGAATGCCTGCCTCGCGCATAGCGTCACCCATATCGGGCCACGGCACATAGCCACGCTCGCAGGAGATGCCCTCGGCCTGGTTAAGGATGTTGTAGAGGATGGCGATACCCTGGTTGGGCAGACCAACCTCGTACACATCCGGGTAGATCAGGCAGCAACGGTAGTCGGCATCGGCCTTGGAAAGCGTGCCCCACTCGTGATCGATATAGCGACTCGGCTTTTCGACCTTGGCGAGCAACGGCTCAATTAAATGAAAACAATCTTGGTACGGAACGCGCAACGGAAAACCCCTAAGCAGCGAGATCTGATGCGTCCTGATAGGACGCCATAGGACGGGTAGTGCCCGCGACCGTGGTCACCAGATCGCGAACGCGGGAGAACGTGGCAGTGACCACCTCGTTGGCACGGCTGTAGTCGACATCGCGTTCGTAGAGCGAAACGAGCGCACGGCCCATGCCATAGGTGCCCGCGGCAGCAGTGAGCGCCTTGACGGCAAACCCAATATGCGGCGTCTGCTTGACGAGCGCGCGGGTGACCGCGCGGATCACAAGACCGCCGGCAAGCACGCCCGCGACCTCGTAGCCGCGCTCAGGCTTAATGCCGCGTCCAAAGACGGCAGCGAGCTCAAAGAGCATGCCCACCTGCGCCAGCGCCATAACAGGATAATCGGCGCCCGGCAAAAACACCAGTGCACCGGTCGCCATATTGGTGAGCGCGCACGAGGTGATGATACGATTAGCTGCCGCGATGCGCATAAAGGCAAAATTCGCCGCAAAAGCCGTTTCCTTGTCGGTGCGATCGAGAATCCAGCGGGCAAGCGTCTCGAGCAGATACGTCTTATCGGTTGCCGCCACCACGCCGAGCATGGGCGTGGATTCCTCGATAAACGGCACCTCCACAGCAGACTCGGCAAGCACGCACACGGGGGCGCCGGCGATCACGAGCTCCTGCACGGCACTCTCCAAGCGGTCGGAGCCGCACGAGAGCACCAGCACCACATCGGTATCGGTCTTTGGAGCAATTCGCTCCTCCCCCAGACGCTCGACGCGCACAATGCCCGAGGTCGTCTGCGGCACAAAGGCGTCACGCACCGTCTCGGCCAGAAAGCGCGAGGCGGACGAATCCAAATAGACCGAGACGCGCACCGGCGTATCGGAATCCTTCTTAACGGACGCGCCCATCTTAAAAGCGCGGGTCAGCTTATCTACGGGAATTTTCATAGCAAACCCCTCCAGCGGTTACGCGGCGCCCGAACGATGCCGCCATATGGATTGTACGATACCCACCGTCAGCAGCTGAATCATCATCGAAGACGAACCGAAGCTAATAAACGGTAGCGGAATACCGGTAATCGGCATCATGCCAATGCACATGCCGATGTTTTCGAAGGTCTGGAACGCCCACATGCCAACGATGCCCACACACGATAGGCGCAAGAACAGCGACTCACACTTAAAGGCGACGCGAATCGTCGAAAAGATCAGCAGCACGTAGAGGCACAGGAGCAAAAAGGAACCGCAAAAGCCAAAGGTCTCGGATAGGAAGGCGAAGACAAAGTCGGTGTGGAACTCAGGAAGAAAGCCGCCGGCCGACTGCGTCGCATGGCCCAAACCCTTACCAAAGAAGCCGCCCGAGCCAACGGCGATAAGCGACTGCTGCAGGTTGTAGGCATCGTCCGAATCGGCATTATCGGGGTCGATAAAGACCGTCAGGCGGTTCATCTGATACTGCTTGATGAGCACATCGTGGCCGAGCAACGAATCAAAGACCGAATCGAGCGCCAGGACGAGGGCCACCAGGCCCACAAGCAGGGCCAGGGTCGACAGCACCCATTCGCGGCGCGCACCGCTCATGCAGATGACGATGGCGCCCGAGACCAGCACGACCAGGCCCGAGCCCAGGTCGCCCATGGCAACGACGGCCAAAAACGGGATGGACAGCATGCCGCAGAGCTTGACGTAGTCGCGAACGGTATCGATGCGGCCGTTATACTGCGAGCCAAGCGTGGCGATAAAGAAGATGGTGATGAGCTTGGCAAGCTCGACCGGCTGGAATGTCAAGCCGATACCGGGAATCTTGATCCAGCCTGTCATGCCCAGACCGCCCGTATAGGACAGACCCGGAATCTTGGGCGAGAAGATCACGATCAGGTCGATGACGAGCAACGCCGTCGAAAAATTGGAAATACCGCGCAGATCGGTACGCCAGACGAGCACCGCAAGCACCGCGCCAATGCCAATGCCCAGCAGGTGGCGCGAGAATGAGGCGTCGGCCTTAAACTGTGACGCCGACCAAATAATGATGGCGCCATAGGCAACGAGCGCGACGGTAGCCAGCAGCACACCGATATGCACCTTTTGGCGAAACGTACCGCGCGAGGCCGAAAGTTGCTTGTTGACGCGGTCCAGGCTGCTGCGAGAGCCGGTCTTGGTTGAACGGAACAGATCCGCCGGAGAAAAATCCATCGCAACCTCCTATCGAACCGAAGAATCGCCCGAGGCCGAAGAGGTATCGGGCTCGTCATAAATCACGCCGAGCACGTCGCGCACGACATGCATCGCGGTATCCGAACCACCGCCGCCCTGCTCCAGGACAGTAGCGATGACATACTTGGGATCATCGGCCGGTGCATAGGCGCAGAACCACGCGTATTCGTCCTCGCCGCTTTTCTCGCCCGTGCCCGACTTGCCGTACACCTGCGGCGTCAGGGTGCCAAAGTGAGCCGCCAGGGACGTCGATGCCGTGTAAATCACGTCGTGCATGCCGTTGCGAACAAGAGTCAAATCCGAATCGCTGTTGATCTTGGCCTCCAGGCGCTTCTTCTTGCCCTTGCCGTTGTACTTATAGGCATCGCCGTCGCCATCGCGCGACACGGCAGACAAAAACACGTGAGGCACGTACTGTTTGCCGCCGTTGGCAAGACCCATATAGGCGCACGCCATCTGCAGGGGCGTCACCAGGATGTCGCCTTGGCCGATGGCAATGTTGGTCATATCGCCGGCATTCCACTTGCGGTCCTCGGCAGAGGCGTCGGTAAAGTACGACTCTTTCCACTCGGCATCGGGAATACGGCCCGCGCCCTCACTCGGCAGATCGATACCGCAGGTCTTGCCTAGGCCCCAGCGACGAAAGACCTCCTGCAGGCCCTCGGAATGTTGCTCGTCATAAAAGAACGCCTTGCCCATGTCGTAGAAGACGGGGTCGCACGAGTTGGCGATACCCGACTGCAGCGTCATGGTGCCGTGGCCAGACGTCAACCAGCAGCGCTTGCCCCAAGCCTTGCCCAAGCCCGTCCAATAGCCCGTGCAGTTGGTTGTCTGTGTTGAAGTGTAGGTTCCAAACTCAAGACCGGCCAGTGCCGAAAGCGGCTTGATGGTCGAGGCCGACATGTACTGTCCGCTAATGGCGCGGTTGAGCAGCGGGTGCGAACCCTTGTCATCATTGAGCTCGGTCCACACGTCATTTGAGACGCCGCCGATAAAGACGGAAGGATCGAACTTGGGCTCGCTCGCCATGCCCAGGATCTCGCCATTGTTGGGATCGAGACACACCACAGCGCCGTTGCCGGCATTGCTGTAGCCAGTGGTCTTGGCAAGCTCGATGGCGCTCGCCAGCGCCGTCTCACAGGCCTGTTGGATCTTAAGGTCGAGCGTGAGCTTAATGTCGGAGCCGGCCTTGGCGGGCACGGCGCCGGCCTGACCGGTCACATTGCCCGAGGCATCGACCTTGACGGTCTGCTCGCCACGAATACCCTGCAGCAGGTTTTCGTAGTAGCTCTCAACACCCGCCTGGCCCACGATATCGCCCGACTGGTACGTAATCCGGCCAGCAGAAGCATCATCGTCGCCAGAGGTTTTCTTATTCTGGGCCTCAAGCTGCTCGGAGGTAATGGTGCCGGTATAGCCCAAAATGTGACAGGCCGTCTCGCCATATGGATACTGGCGCTCGGTACGCTCGGCAATCTTGACGCCCGGGAACTCGCCGGCGTGCTCCTGAATATAGGCAACCGTGGAGCGACGGACGTCCGTCGCGATGGTATGCAGGCTCTGAGCGCCCTCGGAATTGTCCTGAATATTGCGCAGCACCGCCACGTAGGGCATACCGAGCACGTTGGCAAGATGGCGAACCAGAACCTCATCCTCGGCAAGGTCGCGGTAGGCCACGACAGCAAGTGAGGGACGGTTCTGGACAAGCGCCACGCCATTGCGGTCGAGGATGCGGCCGCGCACAGCGGGTGTGGTAACGGTGCGCGTCTGATTGCTATTAGCCTGCTTTTCGTAATAGTCCGACGAGACCATCTGCATGCCCCACAGCTTGACGGCAAGCGCCGCGAACATCGCGCCCACACCCGTGGTGAGGATGGAGAAGCGGCCCTTAAAGGCGGTCGCCGCGGTATTGCCCTCGCCCTCGGTGGCGCGCGGGGCCGTTCCATGCTGCGTATCGTAGGTAAAACGAGAATCGCCGCGACGCATGATGACCAGCGCGACCACGATGGCCACTACCAGCACGATACCGGCGATAATAACCGTCATCTGGGAAGACATCTACAGGCCTCCCCTATTTGAGCTTACGGGTCTTGGGCTTAAAGCGCATGCCCGTCTGGCGTCCGCCACGTGCGGAGAATCCATAACCGGACTGCGGCACGACGCCGGACATCAAAAACGGAATGGCAACCAGACCCGTCAGGATCGAAGACGGCAGCGCATGGCCGAAGATCGCCACGACAAAACTCGTCTCCAAACCCATAAACAGCAAGATGATGCTGTAGATCACATTAATGACGAACGCGAAGGCGCCCACAGTGATGCCGCGCGCACTCGGGGTACCGCCCGTCTGACCGGCAGCGCTATGCACCAGGGCAAAAGAACCCACGGTCAGCAGGAGCGACATAACGCCCACCGGCACGGCAGCGGAAAGGTCATAGAACAAGCCGCTGCAAAAACCGCACACGACGGCACGGGTCGGGTCGCCCGAGAACACGCTTAGGCACACCAGGATAATCATAAAGTTGACGCGACCGCCCGCAATGGAGATCTGCGGTGCCAGGCCTGCCTGCAACAGCACGCACACGATGGCGGCGATTACAAACGTGCGGGAGCTCATCCCCTGCTCATGTAGATCCATGGACATGCCCCCTATTCGCTCGAGCCGGAATCGGTCGTCTCGGACGTGTCGGAACTGTCATCCGGGCTCTCGTCCTTCGTCTTGGTCGCAGCATCGCGCGACGTTCCCTGCGGCGTGCTGTTGGCCGTGTTCACGTCCTCATCCGAGGCCGACTGTTCGTCGGTCAGCGAGGTAATGACCAGCACTTCCTCGTTGTTCTCGGCCGTCGTCTGGGCGCGCACCACAATGGTGTAGTACACGTCGTTTGCCGATTTCTCAACCGACGAGACGGTGCCGAGCGGTAGACCCTTGGGGAACACACCGCCAATGCCCGAGGTCACGATGATGTCGCCAACCTTAACGTCGGAGTCGACGCTCACGTACTCAAGACGCAGCGTGCCGTCAGCCTGACCCTGCAGCATGCCCTGGGCGCGCGTGTCCTGCACCATAGCGGACACGCCCGAGTTCTCGTCGCCAATCAGGCGCACGGTGGACGTCTTGGCCGAGACCTCGATAATCTGGCCTATGACACCGGCAGAACTCGTCACAGGCATGTTGATGGTAAGACCGTCGGCAGAACCCTTATCGATGGTGACGGTCGAGGTCCAGGCATCGCCCGAAGCGCCGACGATACGAGCTGCGGTTGATTTGAGGTTGTAGGTCGACTGCAGGCCGACCAGCCCCTCCAGTCGCTCGGCGGTCTTTTGAGCCTCGGAGAGCTCGGCAACCTTAGAGGTCAGTTCCTCGTTTTGCTTCTTAAGCTCGTCAAGCGTGTCCTGCGACGCCGTAAGGTTAGAGAACACGTTACCGATCGCATTGAAGGGAGCCGCCACAGCCGAGCCCACAAAGCGCACCGGCGAGGTAATCGTCGTCACGCCCGAGCGCACGGCATGAATCGGTCCTGCCTCGCCCTCGCGGATGTAAAACGTGAGCAGCAACACCGAAATCAGGCTGAAAACAATCAACGGGCGCATACCCGTTGATTGTCGCTTGGTATTCAGATTTGTGGAGAAACCCGAAGATCGTGCCAAATGGAATCCACCTTTTGGAAATTAAGCATTGGTCTGGACGAAGCCGCCATCAAACGCATTGGCCTCGAGCACGCGGGCACAGCCGTTAACGACGTTATCGAGCGCCGTGGGGCTGACGTTGACCGAAACGCCGGTCTCATCGCGCAGGCGCACGTCGAGACCGCGCAGCAGCGCGCCGCCACCGGTCAGCAAAATGCCGTAGTACATAAGGTCCGAGGCAAGATCGGGAGGCGTAGCGTCGAGTGCGTCCTTGACGGCCTTGGCCATCTCGTCGAGCGGCTTGTTGAGCGCGCGACGAATCTCCTCGCTCTCGATGCGCACGGTCTTGGGCAGACCGGTGATCACGTCGCGGCCGTTGACCTCGACGTCGAGCTCATCCTTGAGCGGCACGGCGGAGCCGACCTTGATCTTGATGTCCTCTGCCGTACGCTCGCCGATGGCCAGGTTGTAGGCATCGCGAACGTGCGTGAGAATGGCCTGATCGAACTCGTCGCCGGCAATACGGATGGACTGCGAGACGACGATGCCGCCCATAGCGATAACGGCAACCTCGGTGGTACCGCCACCGATGTCGATGACCATGGAGCCGGTGGGTTCCTCGACGGGCAGGTCGGCGCCGATGGCGGCGGCCATGGGCTCCTCGATGAGGTAGACCTCACGGGCACCGGCGGACTGGGCCGATTCCTTGACCGCACGCTTTTCCACCTGCGTGATGCCGGTGGGCACACAGACCATGATGCGGGGGCGAACCAGATGACGGGAATTGTGCACCTTGGTGATGAAGTGGCGCAGCATGGCCTCGGTCACCTCGAAGTCGGCGATGACGCCGTCCTTCAAGGGACGAACGGCCACGATGTTGCCGGGCGTACGGCCGAGCATGCGCTTTGCCTCGATACCGACCGCCAAGATGCGCTCGTCGTTCTTGTCGATGGCGACAACAGAGGGCTCGCGAATGACGATGCCCTTGCCGCGCACGGAGACAAGCGTATTGGCGGTGCCGAGGTCGATGGCAAGATCGCCCGCATAGCTACCGAAGAACATATCCATCAAAGAAAACAACGCAACTCCTGATGTGTTGGATGATTGCTGGAAAACTACTAGCCCATCATACTAGCGCAAGCCCGGCACCTCACTTGCGGTGAAGCGCCGGGCAAAGCTAAATCCCATAAGGTCACTACTGGTTGTCAGCAGCCGAGAAATCCATATCGAGCGAAGAAACGGCCCAGCCGATATGGTTGTCGGAGCGCACGAATTTGACGGTGTACTCCTGCTCGCCGCCCTTGGACATCGATGCCTTCACCTTGGCGGTCGTCTCGGTCATGGACTGATCCATGCCCTCGACGGACACGGTGGCACCCTGCGGAATCGAGGAGATGATCATCGACTTAGCGTCCTCGGACAGGCTCGAGGCCAGGCAAGACTCGGCCTTTGCGGCGTCACCGTCGCCGGCAGCCTGGAACAGATCGGTAACGACAGACTCCTGAGACGGGAAGCCAAAGCCGCGCGTGTAGGCAAAGCCCAGACCGCCCGCGGCGATCAAAATGAGCAGAAGCAGCACGATGAAGACTTTGAGACCCGTATGGCGATGGCGACGACGGACCTTGGCCTGCTTACGATCCTGACGGTCCTGCTGGACCATCTCGGACTCGGACAGCGTAAAGAAGCCGGTGTCCGAGGGATCAGGCATAAACTGACCGGTCGCGCCCGTAGGATCGAGCGGATCGACGGCAGGAGCGTCCATCGCGGGCGCCGGAGCCGTGGCCATAGCCGTCTGGGCAGACAGCGCGGCAAGCGAATCCTGCACGCGGGCAAGCTCATCGGCCTGCTCGGAGGTGAGCTGGTAGATGCCATCGGCAGTAGCGGCATTAAAGGCGTCGAGTGCGTCGGAGGGACGGCCGGCGGCAGAAAGCGCCTGACCCATGCCGGCGTTGAGCGCACGCGTGTCGTCGCGGGGGCCGGCAAAGTCGATAGCCGTGCGGTAAGTCTCCACGGCATCCGCCGGACGGCCGAGCTTAATGAAGCAACGACCGAGCTCGCCGAGTGCGGCGGCAGGAGCCGGATTGGCGCCGTCGATGGCAGCCTGACGGAAGGCGGTTCCCGCGTTGGCATAGTCGCCCGACTGGAACAGCGCATTGCCCAGGCCCAGATAGGCCTTGAACGGCGTGGCATAGGAAGCATCCTGCGTAGCGGCAGAGAACGCCTGGGCGGCCGTCGTGTAGTCGCCCACGGCGGCGAGCGCCTTGCCGCGGTTGGTGAGCAGCGCGCCGCGCTTGCCGTAGGTACCGTCGTTGAGGGCGGCGGCATAGGCCTCGGCGGCCTCGGCATACATGCCCAGGTGCATCAAGGCGTTGCCACGAAGGTGATCGGCCTCGCCCATAATCTCATCGGGAGTCTTTGCCGCCCCAAGCATCTGGGCTGCAGCAGAAAAATCACCCGCGCGGTAAGCGGCGCGGCCCTGTTGGATCAGCTGGCTATTCAAGGAAGTCCCCTTTACTCGTGAACGATCTCGACATGGACGATCTCGTCGCCGGCACGCAGCTGCGAAATCACATCGAGACCCTCGACCGTGGTACCAAAGACGGTGTAACCAGAATCGAGGTTATGCTGGGCACCCAGGCAGAAGTAGAACTGCGAACCCGCGGAATCGGGATCCATGGAGCGTGCCATGGCAAGGGCGCCATCGACATGGCTGTTGCGCGGATTGGTGGCAAACTCGCCCTTGATGCAGTAGCCGGGACCACCGGTGCCGGGCATGCCGTCGGGGCCCTCAAGACCGGCAGCGACGTCGGCGCCGGACATGTCGCGGGTATTGGGGTCGCCGCCCTGGATAACAAAACCGGGCACATAGCGATGGAACTTAAGGCCATCATAGAAGCCCATCGTGGAAAGCTCGCAGAAGTTCGCGACATGAATGGGAGCGCCCTCGCCGTCAAACTTGACCTTGATGGTACCCTTCGACGTCTCGATTACGGCGCACTCGTCGCCGATAAGCTGATACTCGGGCGTGTAGAGCTCTTTCTTAAAACCAAACATGTGGTTCCCTCCTCGTGCGTTTAAAGCATATTTGTACGAATTGTAGCAATAAGCACGGGCTTACATCAATTGCGCACGTAGGTTATGCCGACTATGGCGAACTAATTTTAGGAACGCTGCTGCGGCTTCCAGGAACCCACATTGGCGTCGTACTGGTTCAGCGCGCTGTTGCCACCCTGCGCGATGGGCGCCAGGATCTCGCTTTGGTGGGAACTCATCGACTCGCCATCGGGAATGGCCAGCGAGATATCCCAGCTCTGGCAGATCACGTCAACGCGCTCATACATCCACTCGGCAAGCTGCTTTAAGTGGGCGATGTCGTCCGCATAGACCGTATCGTCCTGATACTTAAGATTGTTGAGCTCATCTTGCGTCTTTTTGATCTGGTCGCGCAGGGCGTAGGCACTCTGCGACAGCTCCTGACGGGTGGACAGCGGCGTTCGGAGATAACCATTGTTAAAGGAATCGATGACCTCGCCAATCTGGTCCTCGTCATCGTAGGACACGATGGTCTGATACAGACCGTCGAGCCTGGTATAGAGCTGATCATCGGTGAGCACGGTTTCTTCCTGGACCACCTCGGCAGAATCGTCCTGCTTGGTATCGTCCTCAATCGCCTCGCCCTTTTGACGCGTGGGGAAGGTCGTCTGCGCGGCCTGGCCAAACTGGTCGTAGAAGCCAGGCATGACACCCATAGGATCGGTCGTCACGAACCAATAGGCACCACCGCACACGACGGCAAGGACCGCGATGATAATGAGCGGCTTGGGAATATGACGCTTGTGCTTGTGATAGGCGTCCTCGTCGGGATGCACCTTACGCTTGGGTTTTTGAGGATCGTCGTGCAGTGAAACCGGCGTGGGAATAACGACCTTGGGGATACCGAAATCCTTATCGAAAGCCGGCAGCACGCAGGTCTCATTGGGGTCGGCGGCGTCTGAAAGCACCGCGGCGGCAGAGGCTGGCGCATGCGGCACCTCGGTATCGATCTGCTCTTGCGTTAGGCGCGGAAAGCCCGCCGTGCGGCCCGCTGCCAGGTCGGATGCGGCCGTGTCCTCGGAGAGGATACCCGGAGCGGGGCGTCCGCATTTGGGGCACGTACGATCATGCGGAGAAAGACGGGCACCGCAGCCCTCACAGAACACAAACTCGGTGTGCTCGGGACCATCGCCCGGACCCACATAGGCGTTGCAGTAGGGGCAGAACGAGGCGCCGTCCTCGATAGTCTTAAGGCAATGCGGGCAGATCACGGCATCCTCTTTTCGAAGCAATTCAAACAATCGAGGTTAGAGCATAACATCGCCACGGCCCCACAGGAGCAAGGCACCAATTCAACATCGCCAGGGCGCGTAGCTACTTCTTCTTTTTGCTTGGCATCGAAACTTTGATGCCTTGGGCGGACTTGGTTACGCGGAAGCGCTTGGCGCCCGTGGGCTTCTTTTTCTTGGGCTGGGCCTGGGCCACGCCCTCGAGTGCGCGGGCCTCGGCCTCACGAACGGTGCGAGCTTCGCGGCGCTGCGCCATGTCGGCGGCGACGCGCTTGGCAAAACGCTCCGCCGTCGAACCCGTCGAGCTCACCTTGCCGCCACCGCGACCCAGGCGGACGCGAACACCGCGGCCAAAACCAGTTGCGGCATGACGACGACGCGGCTTGAGCGAATCCATCATCGTGGCGAGCTTAAAAAACACCGAGCAGGTAAAGACCACGATGACAGCCAAGATAACCATCTGGCCCATCGACAGGTTAGCAATAGACAGCAGCTCCGGGAATCCGATAACGCCCACCAAGATGCCAGCGACTACAAACACAAAGAGCACCACGCGCAAGGGCGTGAGAGGCTGCGAGATGCGCCAGATCAGGCTGACGCTCGCCGCGCACGACGTAAGCAGGCACATCGTAGACAGCGTGAGCTGGTTAAAGCCAAACACGCGCGCCACAAAGATATCGAGCGCCGCGGCCAAAATGACCGCAATCGACGCCGGCAGTGCCCGCTTGAGCACGTTCGTCAGGAACGACCCCTTCACGCGAGCATTGTTGGGCTCCAGGCCCAAGACAAAGCCCGGCGCGCCAATGCAGAAGAAGTTGATGAGCGTCATCTGAATCGGCTCGAAAGGGTACGGCGGCAGCGCGATGCACAGCGCCGCCAGGCCCATCGAGAACAGCGTCTTGGTCAAGAACAGCGAAGCCGAACGCTGCAGGTTGTTGATGGAGCGACGGCCCTCGGCCACCACGGCGGGCATCGAGGCAAAGTCGTTGTCGACAAGTACGATCTCGGCCACGTTACGCGCGGCATCGGAGCCGGCCGCCATGGCGACGGAGCAGTCGGCCTCCTTGAGCGCCAGCACGTCGTTGACGCCGTCGCCCGTCATGGCCACGGTGTGCTCGCGGCGCTTGAGTGCCTGCACGAGCTCGCGCTTCTGCTGCGGGGTCACACGACCAAAGACATGGTAGCGGTCCACTGCGGCATCGAGCTTGGCCGGCGTATCGAGCGTCGTGGCGTCCACATAAGCGTCCGCCCCCGGCACGCCCACCACGCGTGCGATCGACGACACCGTACGCGGGTCGTCGCCACTGATCACGTTGAGGGTCACGCCCTGCTCGTTAAAGTAGCCGATGGTCTCGGCCGCCGAGGTACGAATCTCGTCGCGGATGGTCACAAAGCCCACGGGCTCGGCCTCGCCCACCATATCGCCATCGGGCGTAAAGCCGTCCACGAGCGCCACCACGAGCACGCGGCAGGTATCGGCAAGCTCGGCGACACGGTTCTCGACCTGGGCAAACGCACGATCAGAGAGCACAAACTGCGCCGCACCCATCACATATGAGCCCTGTGCAAACGACGCGCCGCTCCACTTTTTGGAAGACGAGAACGGAATGACCGACAGCGGCTCGGACACCTCGACCGGACGGTCGGCGTAATAGTTGAGCAGCGCCTGACAGGTCTCGTTGGCATCGGCCGAGGTCGCACGTGCGACGTTAGCCAGCGCAAAATCGAGCACCGTGGTATCGACGGGAACGGCGGCGTCGCCCTCCCCCGCACCCATACCCTCGACCGGCAGCGGATAGGTACCCTCGACCTCCATGCGGCCCGACGTGATGGTGCCCGTCTTGTCCAGGCACAGCACGTCGACGCGCGCGAGCGTCTCAATGCAGTAGAGCTGCTGCGCGAGTACCTTGCGGCGGGCCAGGCGCACCGTGGCGATGGCGAGCACCGACGAGGTCAGCAGCACCAGGCCTTGCGGGATCATGCCCAGCAGGGCGCCCACCGTGGACAGCAGCGCCGACGAAGGCACATGACCAGCCAACAGCTCGGAGAAGCACCACGAAAGCGCGCTATTGCCTGGGGTTCCCGCGGCATCCCACAGCTCGCTCACGCTCGAGGCAAACAACGCCAAACCGAGCGGGATCATGATGATGCTCGCAAAGCGCACGATGGCGTTAAGCGCGTTCATGATCTCGGAATTGACCTTTTTGACGTACTTGGCCTCGTTATTAATTTTGGCCACGTAGTTGTCGGCGCCGACATGGATCACGCGGGCGCGCAGCAGACCCGAGTCGATAAAGCTGCCGCTCATGAGCTCGGAACCGGGCTGTTTCTTAATAAGATCGCTCTCGCCCGTCAGCAAGCTCTCGTTCACGAGCGCCTCGCCCGAAACCACCACGGCGTCAGCGGGGATCTGGTCGCCGCGCCCCAGGCGGATGATGTCGTCGAGCACGATCTGGTCCAGGTCGAGCTCCACCTCGGAGCCGTCGCGCACCGCGATGGCCTTCTTGGAGGTCAGCAGCGTGAGCTTATCGACCATCTTCTTGGAACGCATGGACTGAATGACGCCAATAGCGGTATTGAGGAACACCACGAACAGGAACGTCAGATTCTTAAACGAACCGGTCAAAATGACCAGGAACGCCAAGATCACGTTGATCAAATTGAACAGCGTGCAGAGGTTCTCGATGATGAGCTCTTTGACCGACTTGGTCTTGAGCTCCATGTTGCGGTTGATCTTACCGGCGGCGATGCGCTCCTCGACCTCGGCGGTCGAGAGTCCGCGCTCGATATCCGTTGCTGCCATACCACGTCCCATCACGTCGCGTCGGTATAAGAAAAACCGCCCGGACCATGCGAGGTTCGGACGGTCTCACGTTCGATGGTGCCCCATGTTGGATTCGAACCAACGGCCTTCTGCTCCGGAGGCAGACGCTCTAATCCCCTGAGCTAATAGGGCCAACGTTTGGAATTATACCCAAGTGCACCACGGGCTATCAAAATAAAAGAAAAAGCTTTGCAATTCCGAGGAAGACGCGGCGCAGAGGCTCACTTTAGAACGCAAAAGTGAAACAATTAGTATAAACTCACATGCACCATATATACACGGCTCGCGATGCGGGCCGTTTTTGCAAGGGTTATCCATCGATGTGAGAGGCACACCATGATTGCAATTTTAAAGCAGAGCGCCAGCGACGAGGCCGTCAGCCATATCGTCAGCTGGATTGAGAAAAAGGGCCTGAAGACCGACGTCTCGCGCGGCGAGAACGAGACGATCATCGGCCTGGTGGGCGATACGACCAAGATCGACCCGTTCCTGCTCGAGTCCATGGACGTCGTCGAGCGCGTGCAGCGCGTCTCCGAGCCGTTCAAGCGCGCCAATCGCAAGTTCCACCCCGAGGACTCCGTCATCGACTGCGGCCACGGCGTCAAGATCGGCGGCGATCAGTTCCAGGTCATCGCCGGCCCGTGCTCCGTCGAGGGCGAGAACCTCATCCGCATCGCCCGCCGCGTGAAGGCCGCCGGTGCCACGATGCTGCGCGGCGGTGCCTACAAGCCCCGCACTTCCCCGTACGCCTACCAGGGCATGGGCCCCGCCGGTCTGGACCTGCTGTGCGAGGCGTCTGCCGATCTCGACATGCCGATCGTCACCGAGATCATGGACCCGCGCGACGTGCAGGTCTTCCTGGACAAGAAGATCGACGTCATGCAGATCGGCGCCCGCAACGCCCAGAACTTCCCTCTGCTCAAAGAGGTCGGCAAGACCAAGACTCCGATCTTGCTTAAGCGCGGCATGTCCGGCACGATCGATGAGCTGCTCATGGCCGCCGAGTACATCATGAGCGAGGGCAACGACAACGTCATCCTGTGCGAGCGCGGCATCCGCACCTTCGAGACCCGCACCCGCAACACCTTCGACCTCAATGCCGTGCCGGTGCTGCACCACCTGTCGCACCTGCCCGTCGTCGCCGACCCCAGCCACGCCACCGGCTACACCCGCTACGTTGAGCCCATGGCGCTCGCCGCGACCGCCTGCGGTGCCAACGGCCTAGAGATCGAGGTCCACGACGAGCCCAGCCGCGCATGGTCCGACGGCGCTCAGGCCCTCACCCCCGATCAGTTCGACGACACCATGCGCCGCATCCGAGCCATTCGCGAGGTTGTCTGCCATGAGACCATGGAGTAGCCCATGGGTACAGTGAGAAACGCGCGCGTTAACCAGGGCGGCCCCAAGTGCGCCGGCATCGTCGGCCTGGGCCTCATCGGCGGCAGCTTTGCCCGCGGCTATGCGCAGGCGGGCGTCCGCGTGCTAGCCTGGGACCCCGATGACGATGTCATGACGGCCGCCAGCATGGGCACTGTCGCCGGAGAGCTTAACGACAAGACGCTCGGCGAATGCGACATCATCGTCCTTGCCTGCTATCCCGAGGCATGCATCGAGTGGCTCGAGGCGCACGCCCAGGCGCTCGCCGACGCCACCGACACCGAGGCCATCATGGGCCCCGTGGTGATCGACACGGTGGGCGTCAAGGGCATCGTGTGCGAGCGCGCCTTTGAGCTAGCCCGCGAGCACGGCTTTTACTTTGTGGGCGCGCACCCCATGGCGGGCACGCAGTACTCGGGCTATGCGCACTCCCGCGCCGACCTGTTCCAGGGCGCCCCGCTCGTGCTCGTACCGCCCGCGGTGGACGATGCGCTCAAACTGGAGCTTTTGGGCCAGGTGCGCGAGATGGTACGCCCCTTGGGCTTTGGCAAGTTCAGCGTGACCAGCGCCGCCGAGCACGACCGCGTCATCGCCTTTACGAGCCAGCTCGCGCACGTCGTCTCCAACGCCTATGTTAAGAGCCCGACCGCTCAGGTCCACCACGGCTTTTCGGCCGGCAGCTACCGCGATCTCACCCGCGTGGCGCACCTCAACCCGCAAATGTGGTCCGAGCTCATGATCGACGACGCCGACGCGCTCGCCTTCGAGATCGACCATCTGATCGAATCGCTTGGCGCCTACAGCCGTGCGCTCAAGGACCGCGACCAGCGCTATCTGGAGAATCTCCTTGCCGAGGGCGACCGCATTAAGCGCGCACTCGACGACGAGGCCTCCCACTAGACAACCCATCATGCCAGGTCGAAAGGACCGAAGCTTATGGCGATTACCATCGATATCGACACTGCACGCCCCTACCAGGTGCATGTTGGCACGTTTTTGCTGGAGCAGGCGGGACCGCTCGTGCGTGCCACTGCCGGCGGCACCAAGGCCGTCATCGTGACGGACACCAACGTGGGCCCGCTCTACCAGATGCCCGTTAAGCAGAGCCTGGAGGCGTCAGGCTACGAGGTGAGCATCTGCACCTTCGAGGCCGGCGAGGCCCATAAGCGCGCTGAGACCTACGTTGCCATTTTGGAGTTTGTGGCCGAGCACGAGCTTTCGCGCTCCGACGTGATCGTGGCACTCGGCGGCGGCGTCGTGGGCGACGTGGCGGGCTTTGTGGCCGCCACCTACATGCGCGGCTGCAAGTTTGTGCAGATCCCAACGAGCCTGCTCGCCATGGTGGATTCGTCGGTGGGAGGCAAGACGGCCATCGACCTGGCAGCCGGCAAGAACTTGGCCGGCGCCTTTTGGCAGCCGAGCGTGGTTATCGCCGACGTGGGGTGTCTGGCCACACTCACGCCCGAGCAGTTCGCCGACGGCTGCGGCGAGGTCGTCAAGCACGCCGTGATCGCCGACCCGGAGCTTTTCGCCGAGCTGGAGAAGACCCCGCTCACGCTGGAGCTGCTCAACCGCGATGTGGCCCGCGTAGCACTCATCATCGCCCGCAATATCGACATCAAGCGCGCCGTGGTCGTCGCCGACGAGCGCGAAACCAACCAGCGCAAGCTCCTCAACTTTGGACACAGCGCCGGACACGCCGTCGAGGCCTGCGAGCACTTTGAGCTGGGACACGGCAACTGCGTGTCGATCGGCATGGGCATCATCACGCGCGCCGCGGCCCTGCACGGCGTCTGCGATGCCGCACTGCCCGGTCGTATTGAGGAACTCTGCGCCCGTCATGGCCTCACGACCCGCTGTGACCTAGATGCCGATACCGTCTTTGCCGAGGCGCTCCACGACAAGAAGCGCGCGGGCGACACCATCGACCTGGTGATTCCGCACGGCATTGGCCGCTGCAGCATCGACCGCACACCGCTTTCCACTTTCCACGAACTCATTGCCGAGGGCCTCGGCCAGAAGGGAGACGCATCCGCATGCTAGCCCGCATCACCCCGTCCCCGCTCAAGGGCACCGTTCCCGCCATCGCGTCCAAGTCGATGGCGCATCGCCTGATCATCTGCGCTGCGCTTGCCAACGGCGAGACGCACGTCACCTGCAACACCACCTGCGCCGACATCGAGGCCACGGTGCGCTGCCTTACGGCACTGGGTGCTCGCATCGAGACCGTCGAGGACGGCTTCCAGGTCCACCCCACCATGAAGAGTGTTGAGTTTGGCCTGCTCAAGGCCCTTGCCGGCGGCACGCTTGACTGCGGTGAAAGCGGCTCCACGCTCCGCTTTATGCTGCCTGTCGCCTGCGCGCTGGGTGCAGAAGCAACTTTTGTGGGTCAGGGGCGCTTGGGCGCCCGCCCGCTCTCCCCGCTCTCGGACGAGATCATCGCCGCCGGCTGCGACCTACAGGGTCTGGGCGGTTTTCCGCTCAAGACGAGCGGCCGCATGCGCCCGGGCACCTTTGTGCTTCCGGGCAACGTGAGCTCGCAGTATATCTCCGGCCTTCTGCTGGCAGCCCCGCTGCTGGCCCAGCCCTCCTGCGTGCAGGTAACCGGCCTCATTGAGAGCCGTCCCTACATCAACCTGACGATCCAGGCCATGAAGGCCTTTGGCGTCGAGGTCAACGTCGAGCGTATTCCGGCCAAGGACGGCCAGCCCGAGGTCACGAACTTCCGCGTGAGCAGCGGCTCGTACCGCACGCCCGGCAGCGTAGCCGTCGAGGGCGACTGGTCCAACGCCGCCTTTTGGCTGTGCGCCGGTGCCATCGGCAACGACCCCATCACCGTCGAGGGCGTGTCGCTGAGCTCCGCACAGGGCGACCGTAACGTGCTTGCCGCGCTTTCGCGCTTTGGCGCCCGCATCGTGCGCTCCACCAACGCCGCCACCGTGCAGTCCGACAAGCTCGCCGGCTTTGAGATGAGTGCCCACGACATTCCGGACCTGGTGCCCGTCATCTCGGCCGTGGCCTCACTGGCACAGGGCCGCACCTTTATCCGCGATTGCGCCCGTCTGCGCATCAAGGAATCCGACCGCCTGGTCACCACCACCCGCGAGCTCACCGCGCTGGGCGCGCAGGTGCGCATTGCCGGCGATGACCTCATCATCAAGGGTGTCGATGCCTTCACCGGCGGCGAGGTCGATTCGCACAACGACCACCGCATCGCCATGATGGCCGCTATCGCCGCGAGCCGCGCCGCCGGCGAGGTCGTGATCCACGGCGCCGAGGCCGTCAACAAGTCCTATCCCGATTTCTTCGACCACTACCGCCTGCTGGGCGGCAAGGTCACACTCGAGGAGGAATAGCATGTCCTCGACCTTTGGCAACGTCTTGCACGTAAGCATCTTCGGCCAGTCGCACTCCCCCGCCATCGGCTGCTCGCTCGATGGCGTCCCCGCCGGCATCGCCGTTGACCAAGAAGCGCTGCAGGCCTTTTTGAACCGTCGCGCCCCCGGTCGCGACGAGACCGCGACCAAACGCCGCGAGGCCGACGCCGCCCACATCATCGCCGGTGTGGTCGATGGACATACCACGGGAGCACCCATCGCCGCGATTATCGAGAACACCAACACGCGCTCAAAGGACTATTCCGAGCTGCGCCGCAAGCCCCGCCCCGGACACGCGGATTTTCCGGCGCGCGTGAAGTATCACAACATGCACGATGTCGCTGGTGGCGGGCATTTCTCCGGCCGCCTGACGGCACCCCTGTGTATCGCCGGCGGCATTGCGCTGCAGGCACTCGAGGCCCGCGGCATTAACGTGATGGCGCATGTGGCGCAGATCGGCGGCATCTCCGACCTGCCGATGGACGATATGGTCTATCGCGAGGCCGACCGCAAGGCGATCCTGACGAACGATCTTCCTTGCATTGACGCCGCCGCAGCCGGCCGCATGCGCGAGGAAATCCTAGCCGCGCGCGACGAACTCGACAGCATCGGCGGCATCGTGGAGTGCGGCATTTACGGGCTTCCCGCGGGCATCGGCGACCCCATGTTCGACGGCATCGAGAACCGCATCGCGCAGATCGCGTTTGGCATTCCCGCCGTAAAGGGCGTGGAGTTTGGCATGGGCTTTGCCGTGGCCGCCATGCGCGGCAGCGAGAACAATGATCCGTATCGCATCGATGCCGAGACCGGCGAGATCGAGGTCGAGTCCAACAACGCCGGCGGCATCCTGGGCGGTATTTCGACCGGCGCGCCCGTCATGTGGCGCATGGCCGTAA
>ERZ860322.506-NODE-506-length-28408-cov-3.162099_pt1 | contig 28408 bp, 20 predicted proteins | sample MGYA00509979_ERZ860322 | MGnify/ENA primary metagenome ERZ860322 (study PRJEB30046, sample SAMN00715217) | human gut metagenome | study: EMG produced TPA metagenomics assembly of the A metagenome-wide association study of gut microbiota in type 2...
AGGACGCCGCCCTCTCAAGGCGGAGATCACCAGTTCGAATCTGGTACGGGCTACCTTGAATTTGAGACCCGGACTTCCCACGGAAGCCCGGGTTTTTTATTATCAAACAACTGTCTGTCATTCCCGTTTGAACAAGAGCTTTGCGTTCTGCTTATGGCCCTTACGGGTACAATAACCAAGATATTTTGACTGTTAGAAGGAGTCTCATGACGGAGTCCTCTCAGCATACGTCCAAGCCCCAGGTCGAGGTTGAGGCCTCGGGCGGCGATGACAATAAGAGCGCACGCCGCGGCGCAATCTTTATCGGCGTTGTGCTGGTGGGTTATATCGTCTATCTGGTGGTAACCGGGCAGATGGGGCAGTTCTGGGCTGCTATGTCGAGCGTTCAGGCGCCCTGGCTCGTTGTCGCGTGTCTTTGCATGTTCATGTATCTGTTCTTTGGCATTGTGGCCTATGCGATCGCCGTCTGGCTCGACCCCAATTCGCCCGTCGGTATCCGCGACCTCATTTCGGTCGAGGCGAGCGGTATTTTCTTTGGCAACCTGACGCCCATGATGATGGGCTCGACTCCTGCTCAGATCTATCGCCTGACCAAAGCGGGCCAAAATGTCGGCGAGGCCGGCGCCACGCAGTTCACGCGTTTTATCGTGTATCAGTTTGGCCTTGTTGCCTGGGGCGCTATCCTCCTGCTTGCTCGCATGCCGTTTTTCGCCGAGCGCTATGGCGACATGACGCTGCTGTGCGTCTTTAGCTTTGGCGGGCACTGCTGCATCTTGCTGGGTATCTTCGCCGTCGCGCTCATGCCTAAGACCGTCACGCGCGTTGCCCATTGCATCATCAATTGGCTCGAGCGCATTGGTGTCTCGGCCACTAAGATCGAGGGATGGCGCACGTTTGTTGATGGTGAGATCTACTCGTTTTCCGAGAAATTCAAACTCTCTGCCGGCCATTTTTCGTCCATGCTGCTCACCGTGTTTATCACCATGCTGCAGCTCGCGTTTTTCTATCTGGTGCCGTATTTCCTGATGCTTGCCTTTGGCCACCACGAGGTCGACTTTTTCTCGGTCATGGCCGCGAGCGCCTTTGTTCAGCTGTTGAGCTCCGCGGTCCCCTTGCCTGGAGGAACTGGTGGCGCTGAGGGCGGCTTTGCATTGTTCTTGGGTCATTTCTTTGGGTCGGCTTCGACCGCCGGCTATCTGCTGTGGCGCCTCATTACGTTTATCGCGCCGACCATTTTGGCTGCGCCCCTGCTTGGCCTTAAGAGCGCCCACAACGAGAGTATCCATGCGCGCTGGGATCGCGTGATGCGCAAGCTCGGCCGCACGCCTCAGACGCCCTCTGCGCCCGCTAAGCCGCATCCCACGAATGCTGTTACCGTTGATCCCAGGAAGCACGCTCAGAAGGCTTCTGGGACCGCTAAGCCGGCTCATAAAGCCTATGTGCGCCAGACGGGCGACGGTATCCGCGTATCTCCGTCGGCGCTCAATAAGAAGAAGCACCCTAAGTCGCGGTAGGGCGGTCGTGCGTTCTTCATGATGCGGGGCATATTTGAGCTGTATGGGGGATAATCCTCTTACGTAGATTATCTCTCATCTGTTGATGAATGCTCGCATATCGAAGGGACACACCCATGGCCACCAGTAAACCGCGTATTGATCGCCGTATCGTTCGCAGCCGCAATGCCATCCTTTCCGCTTTTGAGCGCTTGCTCATGGAAAAGCCGCTGGCAGACATTACGGTGAGTGCCATCGCGCGCGAGGCCAATGTCGACCGTAAAACCTTCTACGTGCACTTTGGTACGGTTGACGGCCTGCTCGATGCCATTGCCGTCGATGTGGTGGAGATGATTGTCGACTCGGTCGAGAAAACGCTTGCCTCCATGGACGGCGACACCAATGAACGCGCCCTGGGCGCGGCGGCGACCTTCTTTAAAACCGTTAACGAGGCGCTGTGCAACAACCTGGTGCTCAATCGTCAGCTGATCGAGAACATTCCGCTCGATGATTTTATGGCTCGTCTTCGTGCGCCGCTCGAGCACGAGATTGCCGAGCGCGATCTGCTGCCCCACGGTCTCAAGGACGAGATGTTCGACTACTATCTGGCGTTTTTGCTGTCGGGTATTATCGGAATCTATCGCACATGGGCGCTGTCTGACGACTCGGTTCCTATCGAGCGCGTCTCGGAGGTCGCCAACGACCTGACTCTCAATGGCCTGTCGAGTCTGGAATCTCGCTTGGATTAGGCGCAGGCTCGAGTTCGCGAGGCGCTTGTCGGGGTGCAGCCCGATCGATCAGGCGACGAGCATCCCGCCGAAGCAGTCGATGACCGGGCTCAGGTAGACCTTCTCGCCGCCCGGGAGCCTGAACTCGGTGATGTCGGTGAGCCACAGCAGGTTGGGCTCGTCGGCGTGGAAATTCCTGTTTACGAGGTTCTCCGGCGCCTTGTAGACCTCGCCGGCGTAGGAGCTGTAGCCTGAGGATCCTTAAAAGAAAGTCCAGTTTATCCTTTCCACCCCAAATGGGAATCCTCCGATGCGCCTTCGCACGCTCGCATGACCTCGATACCGTGCGAGCGTGCGAACTCGACGAGCTCTGCGTTGCGGGCGTTTATGGTGCCGAAGGCGGCGGGACACACGAAAAGGCGCGCGCAGTGGACGAGGAGCTCTTTGGCGCGGGCTATGGTTCTATCCCCGATCGGCTCGAAGGCGCGCTCGGCCACGCATTCCGCCGCCAGGTCGCGCGCGAGCTCGCAGTCGATGTCCCCTTCGTGCAGAACGCCCGTGTAGAACGCCTTGCCCTGCCGGATGAGCTGGCGAAACACAGCCGACCCCGTACCTGCGCCGGCGATGACGAACGTGTGCGCATCGCCGTGCGGGCGTCCAATTTCCACGCTGCCGAAGCGCTCGTTGAAGGTGCCATGTTGAAGGCCGTAGAGCTCGCCAATCGTCTCGCGCGTGAATATGTCCTCGGGTGCGCCGGCGCGGAAGACCCGGCCGTCCTTCACGCAAATCACCTTGTCGGCGCTTTTCTGCGCGAGCTCGAGTTCGTGGATGGACATGATGACAGCCACATTCCGCGATTTCGCAAGGTGGCGAAGTATTCGCAGCAGGTCGATCTGGTAGCGGATATCGAGATACGACGTGGGCTCGTCGAGCACGAGCACACGCGGATCCTGCGCGATGGCGCGTGCGAGCATGACGCGCTGGCGTTGCCCGTCGCTTATCTGCATAAAGTCGCGCTCGGCGAGCTCTTCCACATGTGCGGTTTTCATGGCCTCGTCGACCCGACTATGGTCGTCGGGCGAGAGTGTGCCCATTCGCCCGGTGTAGGGGTGCCTTCCCGCCTCTACGACATCGCGGCAGGTGAGGAGCTCGGTCCGGGGGCGATCTGTCAGCATAACCGCAAGGTTCCTTGCAAACTCCGCCGTCTTCCATCGGGAAATCTCCCGCCCGTCGAGCTCGACCGCGCCGGCAAGCGGTGCCAGATGGCGTGTGATGGTTTTCAAGATGGTCGACTTGCCCGAGCCGTTCGGCCCGATGAGCGCCACGACGTCGCCCGCGCGAACCTCCAGATCGACGCCTTCGACTACGACCTTCTTGTCGTAGCCCGCCGACAGGTCGCTTATGTGGAAAAGCGGCGCTCCGTCAGCCTGCGTTTCGACCGTAGTTTCGAGGTTCGGCTCCGCTCGGAGGAGGCGTTCCGCGCGCAGTTCCGCACGAGCCGAAAGTGCCTTCTGGCACTTTCGTGCGAGCTCAGGACTGTCTAAGCATGGAATGTCCCCTCCGAGCGTTTTGGGCCGCGGCACGAATTCCCCCATCTACCTCACCCGCTTCTTCAACATGAGCGCGATAACCACCGGAGCGCCGAAGATGGCGGTGACGGCGCTGATGGAAAGCTCGACGGGAGAGAACAGCGTGCGCGCGATCAAATCGCAGCCCGCGCAGAAGATGGCGCCTCCCAAGAAGCACGCAGGAATCACGCGGATGGGCTTCGACGACTTTAGCGCCGACTTCACGAGATGCGGAACCGCGATGCCTACGAACGACACCGGACCAGCGAACGCGGTCACGCAGGCGGAGAGCATGCTCGCTAGAAGGACGAGCACCACGCGGAAGCGTTCGACGTTCACGCCGACGCTTTTCGCGTAGGCTTCTCCCAGCTGGAAGGCGGAAAGGGGCTTCGATATCGCGAATACGCATGCGCTCACGGTGATCACCACGACCGCGATGATCGCGATGTCGTCCCAGCTCGAACCCGAGAAGCTACCCAAAGACCAGTTGTGCAGGTTCACGATGGACTGGTCGTCGGCGAAGGCGATGAGGAAGTTCGTCGCCGCCGAGCAGATGTATCCCACCATGACGCCCGCCACGATGAGCATGGCCATGGAACTTATGCGCCGTGCGATGAGGAGCACGAAGCCGATGGTGATAAGCGAGCCCAGAAACGCTGCGGCCACCATGGCCGGCGAGGACATGGCCTGGTTCGCGCCTAGAAGTACGATCATCGTAAGCGCGACGACGAACTTTGCGCCCGAGGAGACGCCCAAGATGAACGGGTCGGCGATGGGGTTGTTGAAAAACGTCTGCAGCAGGAACCCGGAAAGCGAAAGTGCCCCGCCGAGAAGCACGGCTGAAAGCACGCGCGGCAGGCGAATCTCCCAGATGACCTGGCTTTCCATGGAATTGGCCGCGCCGCCTGAAAGGATGCCGGGGATGTGGTCTGCGGGCACGAGCACGCTCCCGATGCACAGGTTGGCCCCGACGAGCACGATGAGGGCAACAGCGAGCAGCGCCGTCACGACGCGACACCGCGCGGCGCGCCCCGATTCGTCGTATGCCATGGAAAGCCGGCTTCTCATGGCGCTAACCGAGCTTCCTCAGATAATGGAAGTCGCTCGCGTCATCGCCGGTGAACGCCCCGTGCAGCTCGTCGATAATGTCGGCGGTAGAAGTCATCTGCTGGTACATGTCGGCGCTTGTGACCCAGACGTTGCCGTTCTTCACGGCTTTGAACTGCGACAATAGCGCGTTTTTGCCTACGAAGTCGTTCAAGGTGGCAACCGATTCGTCGATGGTGCCGTTGTAGACGATGATTTCGGCATCCTTCGCCGTCGCGTAGAAGCGCTCCATTTCGAGCGTTACTGACGAACCTGACGTCGACGCCGTCTGCGCGTCATCGAGCGCATAGCTGCCGCCTGCAAGCTCGATCATCTGCGCCACGTAGTCGCCCGCCCGCCGCGTGACGGCGGCCCCGTTCGAGTTAATGTAGAAATACGCCACGGTTTTACCTGACGACGCGAGCCCCAATGTTTGCTCGACGCGGGCCTTCTGCTCGTTGAACAGGTGCGCGGCCTCGTCTTCCTTGTCGAACAGGACGCCGAAAAGCTTAATCCACTCAACGCGCCCGAGTGCTTCGGGCTCGCTCGACGACTGTTCGGTGAGCACGACGAGCCCGAGCTTCTGCAGCTTTTCCTTCACATCGGGCGTGTGGTTGATCATGGTGTTCTCGATGGCGAGCGTGCAGCCCGAGGCCGATATTCGCTCGTAGTCGGGCGCGCTGTACTTGCCGCCGTAGGCGATCGCCCCACTTTCGAGTGCGCTTTTGAAGCCCGCGACCGAGCAATCGTCGGCCTTCGTGCCCGACATGATGATATTGTCGTTCGCATCGAGCGCGTCGACCAGGCACATCGTCGCCGACGACACGAGGTACACCTTGTCGGCGGGGCGCCTTATGACCGCGATGTCGGAGCTCAACCCATCAGGTACCTTCGCATCTTGCGGCACCACGAGGAAACGCTCCCCATTCGAAACGCAGATAAGCCGCAGACCGCCTTCGAACTCGTCGACAGTGAAGTGCTCGGCGTATTCAAGCTGAAGCGCCCCCGTCGGCTCCCAGCCGCAGCCCAAATCGGCGTTGTGGAAGTCGGCCGCGGCGCTTGAAGCCGTTCCCGCAGGGGAGCCGCCGCTTGCATCGTCGCCCGATTTCTCCTTCATGGTGGATGAGTCGAAGTGGATCGTGTAGTCGATGGTGTGCGGCGTCGACATGGCGACGGTCTCGGCCGACACGGCGATGTCCTCGTCGAGTGTGACGGGTATCTCGAACGTGGAGTTGCCGCCGTCGTTTACGGGCGCGTAGTCCACGCCGTCGACGGTCATCTTGTCGTAGTTCGAACTCGACCAGGTGATGGTCGCGGTGTAGGTGTCGCCATCCTTCACAATTGTGGTGGGTGAGGCGATGCTTGCGCGTCCTGACCCGCCGGAAAGCGAGACATTCACAGTGTATTCCTGAGAGCCCGCCGTGCCACCGGTCGCGTTCGGGCTCGCACTGCACCCCGCGAAGGGAAGCGCGAGCAGGGCGACGAGAACGCAGGCGATCGCGCGCGCCGCGATGCTGTGGCGCTTCCTGTTTTCCCCATTGGGGAGAATCAACCGCATGGCGTTACTTCAGTGCGTCGGCACGCAGATCGACGCCGGCGGATTCGAACACAAGCGTGCGGTCGTACCACTGCTCTTTTCTAATACTCCACGCGGCACAGGCGGTGTCCTCGTCGAGCGCATCAACGGGCACGTCGTAGGTGTACTTGCCTTCCGCGTTTTCCACATAGGGGATGAAGTCGGCCTCGCTCGCGGCGGCAGCCTCGTCGCCCGTGCCCATGAAGAGCTTGCCGTAGCCCGTGCCGGAAAGCGTCATCACGCAGTGCATGGAGCCGTTTTCCACGATGAGCTGGGCGTCCACAATCCTGAACATGTTCGAGCTGGAATCTACGGTGATCGGATAGGTGCCGTCGGCCACCTTGTCGGCGGTGATGGGGGCAGCGCTTGCGCTCTCGGTCGCATCGGCCGCCTGCTCGGTCTTTTCCTGGAAATCGGTATTGCTTGCCTTTGCGCTGTCGCTTGAATTTCCGGCGCAGCCGGCGAGCGAGAACGCGAGAAGCGCCGCCGACAGGGCGAAGACGAGGGTTTTCTTCAACATGGAGGGGTTCCTTTCAATCGCTTCGACCGCCCGCGCCGTGCGGTGGGCGGGCGGGATGCGAATGCAACGGGCATGCGCCGTCGGTCGGGGAAGGCGCATGCCCGTTGCACGGGGACGCGACCGGCGCCCCCGTGCGCGGCGAGTTTACAGCTTGGCGATGGCGTCGTCCACGTGCGAGACGTAGATGTCGTCGACCGCGGCGTTCTGTCCCAGACCCTGGAGCAGGCACGTCACTTCGAAGCCGGCGGCCACGAACTTCGCAGCCCAGCTGTCGGGGTCGGTCTCGTCTGCCATGTCGTTGTTCGCGTGGTCGCCCGCGACCACCATGAACGGCGCGAGCACGGCCTTCTTGTACCCTGCGGCGCTCGCGGCGGCGATAACATCCTCGCAGGTCGGTTCAGCCTCGACGGTGCCGACGAAGAACTGCGTCAAGCCCTCGTTCTTGAACACTTCCTGCATCTTGGCATAGTCGGCGTTGGAATCGGCTTCGGTGCCGTGGCCCATGAGGCATAGCGCCGTCTTGCCGTCGTCGAAGGACGCCATGTTCTCCTTAATGGCTGCGGCCACCTTCTTGTAGTCGTCGTCGGAGGTGAGCAGCGGGTCGCCGAGCGAGATCTTGTCGAACTTGTCGGCGTACTTGTCGAGCTCGTCTTTCACGTCGGCGTATTCCAGGCCAGCCATGAGATGCGTCGGCTGCACGACGATTTCCTTCACGCCGTCTTCCACGCAGCGGTCGAGCGCCTCGGTCATGTTGTCGATCGTGATGCCGTCGCGCTTCTTCAGCTTGTCGATGATGATCTGCGCGGTGAAGGCGCGGCGGATGTCGTAGTCCTGCCAGTACTTCTCGCGGATAGCGTCTTCGATGGCGCCGATGGTGATGTGGCGCGAGTCGTTGTAGCTCGTGCCGAAGCTCGTGACGAGAATGACCGGCTTCACGGCCTTCTCCTTTTCGCTCGATTTCTCGGGACTCGCGGAGGTGCTGGAGCAGCCCGCGAGCGCGAATCCGGCGAGCGCGACGGCTCCGGTTGCTGCGGCGCCCATGAAGCCGCGGCGTGACATCTGGTCGGACATGGTTTTCCCTTTCCTCGGTTTGCCGGTCCCCCGGCGACAGTTGCTTATCGGCACAAGCGAAAGAAAAGCGCGCTCGTCCGCAAAGGGATAGCGCGCCTGTTTCTTGCCGGCTGCGGCCGGCTCATTCGAAAGGGAAGCGCGCTCCTCGGGGTTCACAAGGAGCTAACGCCACGGCGATGCCGTGAGGAAAAGGCGAAGCAGTCTGGCTTGGGGCGCGAGGCGGTTCGCCCGCGCGTCCTACACAGTAATGTCCCTTGCCCAGGATTCCCACCTGGTTCCCTCCGCAAGCCAGCGCGGACTGTGTGGGCGCCGCGCCGGTCGTTTCCTTTTATTCGATTGTCATATGCTCGTTGCCGAAACTACCACTATGATAGTGTGCGTTTGTGGGCGTGTCAAAGCCAGGGCGGGCGGCATTGCGCCTCCTGCCTACGTATTTGCGCCGATTGCCGCTGCGGGCGCCGTGTCTTGCCCGCTGCGCGAAGGGCGGCGTAAACGGTTGCGATGAGAAACGGGAAGGGAAGGCTCGGATGATTCATATCGTTGGCGCAGGCTCGGGCGCCGCCGACCTTATCACGCTGCGCGGGGCGCGCCTTCTGCGCGCGGCCGACGTAGTCGTTTGGGCGGGAAGCCTTGTGAATCCCGAGCTGCTCGCCGAGTGCAAGGAATCCTGCGTCGTCTACGACAGCGCGCACATGACCTTGGAGGAAGTGCTCGACGTGATGTGCGCGGCAGATGCGCGGGGCGAGGAAGTGGTGCGCCTGCACACGGGCGACCCGTGCCTGTACGGCGCCATCCAGGAGCAGATGGACGCGCTCGACGCGCGCGGCGTGGACTACGAGGTGGTGCCCGGCGTGTCGAGCTTTTGCGGTGCCGCGGCGGCGCTTCGCCAGGAATACACGCTGCCGGGAATCAGCCAGTCGGTCGTGATCACGCGGCTTTCCGGACGTACCCCCATGCCCGCGGGCGAGGGCATGCGCACCATGGCGGAAAGCGGCTCGACTATGGTCATCTTCCTGAGCTCGGGTATGCTCGCCGAGCTTTCCGCCGAGCTTTTGGGCGCGGGCCGCAGCTCCGACGAGCCGGCGGCGCTCGTGTACAAGGCGACCTGGCCTGAGGAGCGCGTGGTGCGCTGCACAGTGGGCACGCTCGCCGATGCGGGCGCGCGAGAGGGCATCGACCGCACGGCGCTCGTGGTGGTGGGCCGCGTGCTCGGAGCTCGTGGCGGGCTTGCGCACAACGGCGCGCAAGCGGAGTCGTACGAGCGCAGCAAGCTTTACGACCCTTCGTTTGCCACGGGGTATCGAAAGGCGAGCAGCTAGCGTGGCCTTCGAGCACTACATATATACCGGGACGACCCGCCTGCGCTGCGGCTACACCACGGGGAGCTGCGCCGCGCTCGCGGCGAAGGCGGCCTGCGAGATGCTCTTGTCACGAAAGCCCGTCGGCCGCGTGTCGATCGTCACCCCCGGCGGGCTGCCTGTCGAGACGGACGTGGTTGACGCATGTATCGGCGAGGGGTGCGCCCAGTGCGCCGTGCGAAAGGACGCAGGCGACGATGCCGATGTGACCGACGGCGTGCTCGTGTACGCGCGCGTGGAACATGCGGGGTCGGGCACGGGCGCTGCGGGCAGCAAGGGCGTGCCCGCGCGCGAATCGGAAGTTTCCGTCGATGGCGGCGTGGGCGTGGGGCGCGTGACGTTGCCCGGGCTCGAGCAGCCGGTGGGGTCGGCCGCTATCAACGCGACGCCGCGCGCGATGATCACTTCGGCGGTGCGCGAGGTGTGCGCCGCGCACGGCTTTTCTGGAAATATTGCTGTGACGATTTCGGTACCCGAGGGTGTTGCCCTTGCCGAAAAGACCTTCAACCCACACCTGGGGATAGAGGACGGCATTTCCATCCTGGGCACGACGGGCATCGTCGAGCCGCGCAGCCTCGCTGCCTTGCGCGACAGTATCGAGCTCGAGATCCGGCAGCATGCGGCTATGGGGCGGCGCGGAGTTGTGCTCACGCCCGGCAACTACGGCGCGCAGTTCATCTCGGGGCATTTTCACCTAAACGGTGCGCCGGTGGTCTTCATCTCCAACTTTGTGGGCGATGCGATTGATTGCTGCGTTCGCGAGGGATTTACCAATGTCCTTCTTGTGGGACACATCGGCAAGCTGGTGAAGGTCGCGGGCGGCATCATGGACACCCATTCGCGTACCGCCGACTGCCGCGCGGAGATTCTGGCCGCCCACGCGGCCTTGGCCGGCGCGGGCGCGAAGACCGTGTGCGAGATCATGTCGTCGGTCACGACCACGGCGGCGCTCGAGGTAATCGAGGCCGCCGGCGTGGGGGACGCTGCGCGCGCCTCGCTCGCTGCGGCAATCGAGGACAGGTTGCGCCGCCGCGCGGCGGGCGCATGCGACATCGCCGCGGTCGTGTTCGACGCCGAGCGCTGCGAGCTTTTCCGCACGTCGGGTGCCGATGCAGTTATCGGGGAATTGGGGGCGACGTATGAGTAAAGGCGTGCTGTACGGGGTGGGCACGGGGCCTGGCGACCCCGAGCTGCTCACGATCAAGGCCGTCCGCACAATCGAATCGTGTCCGGTCATCGCCGCACCGCAGACGGCGGACGGGGTCATGGTCGCGCTCGACATCGTGCGCGGCGCCGTCGACCTTACAGGCAAGACGGTGATCCCCGTGAGATTCTCGATGACGCGCGACGCCGAGCGCCGCGCGACCGAGCATGCCTCGCTTGTTCGCGAGCTTGTCGCGCACCTGGATGCGGTCCGCGACGTCGCGCTGCTGAACCTGGGGGACCCGAGCATCTACGCCACCTTCCAGCGCATAGCGCCCGACGTGCGCGCCCGCGGGTTCGAGGCGCGCGCCATTCCCGGCGTGCCGAGCTTCTGCGCGGTCGCCGCGGCGCTCGAGCGCGACCTCACGCCCGAGATGTCGTCGCCTCTGCACATCGTGCCCGGCGGCTACGACGACGTGCGCCGCGCAATCGGCTGGCCGGGGACGAAGGTGGTCATGAAGGCGCGCCGCTCGCTTGCGGACACGATGCGCATCCTTCGCGAGGAGGGCGCCTTCGACGGTGCCGAGCTCGTAGAGGACTGTGGGCTTCCGGGCGAGCGCGTTTACCGCTCGCTCGACGATGTGCCCGATCGGGGCAGCTACTTCTCGACGATGGTGGTGCGCTAGATGAGGGTTTCCTGCATAGCGTTCACCGAGAGGGGGTATGCGTTGGCGGAGCGCACCGCACGCGCGCTTTCCGATTGCGCGCAGACAGGTGAAGATGACCCTGGCTGGAACGTTTCCGTTTCGCGCGGGTTCGGCGAGGGGAAGGCCGACCTGCGCGCATGGACGGCGCTCGCGTGGGAAGCGTCGGACGCGCTTCTGTTCGTGGGCGCGGCGGGCATCGCCGTGCGGGCGATCGCGCCGCATGTCGCCTCGAAGGCAAGCGATTCCGCGGTTGTGGCGATCGACGAGGCGGGGCGCTTTGCCGTCCCGCTTTTGTCGGGGCATTTGGGCGGTGCGAACGAGCTTGCGCAAACTGTGGCACGCGCGGCAGGGGCCATCCCCGTCATCACCACGGCGACCGACGTCCGCGGCGTGTGGGCGGTGGATACGTGGGCTCGCTGTGCGGGGCTCGCCGTTTCGAATCCCGAAGCCATCAAGCGAGTGTCGGCGCGGCTGCTTTCGGGCGGGCGCGTGGCGCTCTATTCCGACATGCCGATTTCGGGACAGCTGCCTGAGGGGGTTGACATTGCGTCCGACCGCGCTCGGGCCGATATTGTCGTGTCGCCGTTCGCTGGCGCGAATGCAGGTGCGTCCGTTCGCGCGGCGGAGACAACGGGCGAGGTCGTGCCCGCCGGTGAGACGGGGAAGCCGGCGGGCGTGCGGGCGCAGACGTCTGCGCCCGAGCCGCTTCGCCTTGTCGTAGCCCATTGTGTAATTGCGGGGGTAATAGCCTTCGGAAGTCCTGGCCACGTCGGTGATGATGTGGCAGATTTCCGTAAGCGATTTGTCCGCTGCGGGCAGTTCGGCCCAGGGCATTCCCAGCGCCGGAGTTCCTGTTCCCGGGGTAGGGTCCGGGGGAGGATTGTCTCCTCCCCCGCCCGGAGTTCAGTTATTGATTGATAAAGCCTGTATATATATGTTCTTTTTGCTGGTGTTGGAGTGTTTAATTGTGATGATGATTTCTCCTGATAAAGCACTTGCGGATGTGAATTTCAAATCCGTATTGCTGGATGTAAATGCATTGCTGGAATCTGCGACAAGCTCTGTCCCGCCAACAGTAACAGTTGCCGTCCAATTGTTCGCATCATTCGTTTTGCATGTGAACCCTACGGACTGGACATTTTCAGTATAAGCACTGGTTGAAAAAATAATCTCTTTGGGCGAACTACTGCCGGAACCGATGTGGATACCCCCGGCTTCATGGGCAAAATAACTTCCGGAATTGTATGTTGTAGCCAAAGTCCAATTTAATCCACTGATTGTTGCTGTGCTGTTAGCAGACGCGAATTCTTTTGTTGCGCTAAATCTATGAGACCAAGGTGTTCCGGAGCTGCTACCTCCGGCGGCTTTTTGTGTAATTGTGATGGTGTGAGTTATTGCTTTCTCACCGTTCTTTATGACAGAAACCGTAACTGTACTTGAGCGGTCGGCATCGGTGACCGTGTAAATTTCGGGCTGAATAGTCAGCGTGCCGGTTCCGTCACCCTTGTCGGTTTGTGTAATGGTGTACCACGTGTCCGCATCGGCTTTTTTGAATGCAAACGTACAATCGTCGCCTATCCATGCGTATTCGATCATCTGGCTGTCGGGAGCCGCACCCGAGCCGTTGTCGGCTGCGGAGGTAAGCGATCCGCCGTTATCGGGCGTTGTCTTCAATTCGGGAGCTGCTTTCCAGTCGATCAGGAAAGAACCCTCGGCGGGAGCATCCAGCGGCATCAGTTTGATGTCATCGAGTTGGCAGCTGGCAGTACCTGTATTTTCAAATTTAATGGATACGGTTTCGGTGACAGTGGCATCGAGATTGAAGTTCACCGTTTTCAGCAGGCCGGTTCCGCTTTTATCGGCCGTTATGGCAACGTCGTTCTGGGAGAGCGGGAAGAAATGGGTTCCGTCTTTGGAGATCGAAGCTTGTATGGTGGTGGCTCCGGCTCCGGCTCCGAACGTCAGGGCGAAGTTGGTTTTGCCGTTCAGGTTGACACTGCCAAGCGTCAGGGTTGTCTCTTTTCCCGACCACCAGCCGTGGCCGCCCGATGCTCCGTCGTAGCCGCTTAATGGATTTGTGCTTCGGATCGCGTCGCTGGTGGTTGAAAATGCGAATGTGAGATTCGATGCCGAACTGCCCGTCGCGCCGAGGTTGAGTTCGGGGGTATAATCAACTTTTGAGGCTGGATGTGAGCCGAAAGTGATTGTGAAGATCGAGGGGTCGGTGACGGCCGGTATGAACTCTGCCGTGGCCATATTGACGCTGAAAGTCGTCAGGTCGCCCAGCGTGAAGTTCAGTCCGCCGCTTGCGGGAATGGTTACGCTGCGGGTGTAGGTTCCGCGCGAGGTGGTGACTTTGACGGTGAAAGTCTCGTCGGCTGCGATGGAGAGCGGGGCACAGGTGAACCATGCGTCGAATGCTGCGGAGGCGGCGATGCCGTCATAAAGCATGGAAACGTAGTCTTTGCCCTCTCCGACGTAACCCCACTGATCCGTCAGGATACGGCCCGTCTCGAAATTGAATTTACCTCGACCGGTAACCACTTTGCCGGGAGCTGTAAACGTGATGTCGGAGATCGTTTCGTCGGATTCCACCGCCAGATTGGTCAGCCGCATTTTGCCGATGGCGATGATTCGTCCGAATTGGAGCGACAGCGATGTCGGCTGGGCTTCGGTCGTGATCGTCTTCGAAACCAGAATGTCGGCATCGGGGTCGAAACTTGTAGCCGTCGGGAGCTGGATGTCGGGGACGATGAATTTGATTGCAGCCAGATTGGTGTTGCTGTTGGTTACATACGCAGCTTTGGGATGAAGGGTGGCATAACGGAACGAGGTTCCTGTCTTGACGGGTAACGCAACCGAGAAAGAGGCTTTGCCCGAAGTCGGGTCTTTGGTATAGCCGTCGTTATCCAGCGCGCTGAATGTCGCGTCGCCCACCTGTTCGAGCACTTTGAGCGTTTCGCCCGTATCGCTCCAGGAGATTTTGTTGTCCGGGCCGATCTCGGTGCGGGTTGTGGTTCCGGCTGTGAGTTCGAGCCGAATGGGTTGCATTTCGGGGGCTATCTCCGGTTCGGATGAGCACCCGGTAAATGCCATTGCAGCTACTGCAATGGACATCATTTTGGATAATGTCTTCATTGCAGTGGAATTAATAGTCGCCGCCCTCGTTGAGACCCGGATCGCTGCCGGCATCTCCTTCGGGACCATAGTCAATTACGCCGCCCGGGCTTTGGGCGAATCCTTTTTCGATGCGGACATCTACGATGTCGATAACAGGGGCGGAGTACTCAACTTCCCCCCCCCTTACATTGAGGCGAGTGCAGTTCATAAGAGTGTAGTTAAAAGGTGTTAGGTAAAATTAAAAAAAATAAACGAGACTGATGTTATGTCGGTGTGAAATTTTTTCACAAAATTTCATATGGTCAATTGATGTCGCCTTTTGGGACAGCCGATCTGTCCGGATGTGGTATGGCCTGACGGGATGCGGGACGGCGGGACGGAGCCGTGGCAACAAAAAAAGCGCTCCGGGGGGGAGCGCTGTGCAAGGGGATCGTGCGTCGTCGTCAATACATATTGTCGTACATCGATTGCGATTTGTCGTATTTCAGGTCGGAGAGCGATGCGGCCTTGACGCCGATGTTGAAACTCCACGAACGGTGGTAGCCGAACGGAATCCACGAAAAGGACATCTGCCAGCAGTGGAGGTCGCGCGTGATCGAGACCGACGAGGTGGTCAGTTTGTTGGCCTTGATGTCGTAGCCGCCCTGGAAGGTGATGCCCGTCTTGGGGGTGACGTTCAGCGAACCGTTGAAGCCGATGGTTTGGGTGACGTTCTTCCGGTAGCCCGTCGTGCCGTTGTTGGTGTACGAGATCGAGTAGTTGACCGCGTAGTTGAATCCGAAGTTCCACGGCAGCGAGAAGTCGTAGTAGCTTTGCGCCATGTACTGTCTTCGCAGCACGGGGTCCATCTGCCCGTAAGGGTCGTAGAACGGGTTCTGGTACTCCGGAGGTATCGACGTGATGTCGTTGATGGCCGTTTCGCTCCGGTCGTTGCGCGATTTGAACGTATAGCCGAACGACCAGCCCGTCGAGACGACGCGGCCCGGGAAGAAGAGCTTGTTGTAACGCTTGCCCTCGGGCGAGACGCGGTAGGGGTCGAGCGTCAGCGAGAGGTTGATGCCGAAATTGTTGAACAGCGTCGTACGGAACGAGACCGGGATGTTCGAAAGTCCCATCGAGTCGGCCAGGAAGTTGTACGAACCGCTGATGCGCAGTTCGTCGATCAGCTTGATCTTCTTCACGCCCGAGGTGTCGCGTTTCGAGAGGACCTTCATTTCGAGGTTCTGCGACAGCGAGAAGTTCATCGACATCGAACGGCCCGACGAGGGGACGCCGTAGGCGTTGACGGCATAGGGCGAATAGGTCGTGAAGCGGCCCGTGGAGTCGGTCTGGCGGGTCTTGTAATAGCCGTATTTGGGGTCGCTGAAGTCCGGGGCGTAGGAGAAGCCGATCGAGGGGGTCAGCGTGTGGCGGATCGCCTGGATCTTGCGGTCGCGGCTCTTCTTCGTGAAGTCGTACATGCCGTAGACCGTCGTGGAGGCCGAAACGCTGAAGTTGTAGTTGTAGAGGCGGTAGAAACCGTAGTTCGTCGGCAGCGTGTCGGTCTGGTTGGTGACGGGGTTCCACTCGAACTCGACCTTCTTGAAATACCACTTCTCGTTGTAGTTGACCGACGGCGAGAGGTTGATGTAGTTGAACAGGTTGAACGACGCCGAAATCGGAATCGAGTGCTCGATGCCGTTTTTCATGTTTTCAAGCGTCTCCTTGGAGAAGACCTCCGATTCGGTGGTGGTCACCGAGTTGGTCATCTTACCCGTGTACTGCATCGAGATCTTCTCGTACCAGCGGTCCTTGCCCTGCTTCTCCTTGCGTTTGAAGGGGTAGAAGCGCGAGACGTTGAAGACCATCGTGGGGAGCGTGATGGAGATGGTCTTGTTCTGCGAGTTCTGCGAGATGGCCATGTTCGCCGACAGCGAGAAGGGCGTTCCGGCCCAGTTCTTCGAGTAGGAGACCGTCGAGTTGGTCTGCGTCGAGAGGATGTCGTTGAGGTTCGTGGCTGAATAGCGGCTGTAACCGCTCGTGGCGAAGTTCACCGAGGCCGAGAAGGTCGAACCCGGGTTGGCCTTGGGGTCCTGCGAGTGGGTCCACTGGATGCGGAAGTTGCTCTGCTTGATGTAGTCGTCCTCGCCCTTTTCGCCCGTCTTGACATTCGAATACTGCATGTTGAAACTGCCGCTGTACTTGTAGCGCTTGATGTAGCGCGACGCGGCCGAAGCCTCCCACGATCCCAGCGTGTAGATGCCGCCGCGCACCGCCAGGTCGGCGTATTCGCCCAGGGTGAAGTAATAGCCCAGGTCGCGCAGGAAGAAACCTTTGGAGTACTCCTCGCCGTAGGTGGGCATCAGCAGGCCCGACTTGGGGCCCATGTTGATCGGGAAGAAGCCCTCGGGGATGCCGAGGAAGTAGATCGGCACGTCCTCCATCACCAGGTAGGCCGGGCCGGTGATCACCTTCTTGCCGGGTATGACCTTCGCCTTGGTCATCGCCAGGTAGAAGTGGGGGTGGTCCGTATGGTCGCAGGTGGTGTACTTGCCGTGCTCGATGTTGATCGTGTTGTCGGGCATCTTCTTCACGCTGCCGCCCACCAGCCAGCCGTCGCCCTGCTGCGTGGCCACGCCCTTGATTTTCGCCTTCTTCGAGTCGAGGTTGTAGGTGATCGTGTCCATCTGGTAGGTGGCCGACCCTTCGGTGAATTCGGGTTTGGTGACAATATCCTTGCCGTCGAGCGTGTCGGGCTTGCCGTAGGCGTAGACCATCTTCGAATCCATGTCGATGCGCATGTAGTCGGCCTTGAGGTTGCTGTTCTGGTAGGTGACGTCGCCCTTGTTGTAGATGTAGACCAGCTTGTTGCGCACGTCGTAGACCAGCGAGTCGGTGTTCTTGCCCGTGATCGGGTCGTCGAGGAACGCCCCTGCGGGCCGCGGCGTCTTCACCGAATCGCGGCGGAGCGTGTCGGCGGCGAGCGAGTCGGGCCGTGCCGCGCCCGGAGAATCGGCCTTCTGCGCCACGAGCGAGTCGACCTGCGCCGAAAAGAGCGAATCCTTCTCCTCCTGCGGCAGTGCGTTGAACGCTTCGCGCCGCCGGGCCTCTTCGCGCGCCTGCCTGCGGGCCTCGCGCCGCGAGGGGGTGACAAAAGGCGGACGTGCGCTCGTGTCGGGACGTATCGCGTCGGCGCGGAACGGAACCGGGACGGTGTCCCCGGGGGCGGGATTGCGGGCCGTGCGGGGCGCTCCGCCGCCCAGTACGATCTGGGCAAACAGCAGAATCACCGTCGCCGACAAGAGATATTTTACCCTAATTTTATCCAAAATCCCAAAAATTTTCCATACCTTTGCCGACAAGTCGGCAAAAACGCCCGGATCGAGGTCCTGTGCCCTTCCCGCCGCGTTTTCGGCCCGACAAAGATAGGTAAAAATTTATAGAAAGCTCACACTTGGTACCATTAAATATGCGCACACGACTTTTGCTGCTATTCGCCTTCGCGGCTGCAACTGTTCTTATGAACGTTGCGTCTGCGGGGAATATTGCGCACGGCGTCGAAGTCGTGGTCATCGACGCCGGGCACGGGGGAAAATTCCCCGGCGCGCACTACGGCGGGGTCTATGAAAAGGACCTCACGCTGAAGGTGGCGCTCAAACTCGGAAAGCTCGTCGAGGAGGGGATGCCGGGCGTGAAGGTGGTCTACACCCGCACGGCGGACAGGACTCTGGGGGCGGACCTGGCGGCCGACCTGCAGGCGCGGGCCGACATTGCCAACAAGGCCGGGGGCGACCTCTTCATCTCGATCCACGCCAACGCCGCACCCCGGGCGACGGGCGTGCGGGGCGTCGAGACGCTGATCATGGGCGAGAGTTCGAAGGAGCAGCGCTACAACGAGAACGCCCTGTTCGAAAACAACCGCGAGGATCTGATCGACATGTCCGACGAACGGACGGCGGCCATCGTGCGGGCTTACATTCAGAATCTCCAGTTCACCTACGGCGAATACAGCATGGCTTTCGCCCGCTGCCTTCAGAACAGCTACCTCAAGGCGGTGTGGCGAGTGGTACTGTATGGAGTCTATGAGCTGCTGCGGGTGCTCTATGCGACGGACATGCCGGGCGTGCTGACCGAGATCGGGTTCATGTCCAACCAGCAGGAACTGGCCTACATGAAGTCCGATAAGGGGCAGAACGAGATCGCCCGGTCGCTCTACCAGGCGATCCGCAACTATTCGGTCTATGTGCTCGGGACCCGGATGGCCGAGGAGGAGCAGGCCGCTGCCGCGAAACCGGCCGCGGAACAGCCTGCGGAAAAGTCTGCCGGAAAGGCCGCGGAAAAGAGCGTTGAAAAGCCTGCGGCAAAGTCCGCTGAAAAGACCGCAGCGGCGCAGCCCGCGGAGGGAAAGACCGCGACGGCCGCTCCGGTCAGAACCCCGGAGAAACCGGCCGTACAGCCCCTGCGCTATACGATTCAGGTGATGGCTTCGGCGTCGCCCGTACCCCTCGCCTCGGCGCAGTTCCGTGCCTACCGCGGCAAGGTGAAGGAGTATGCGGCCGAGGGGCGGTTCCCCTATAAATACGGTGTGGGCGAGTACGGCACCCGTGAAGCCGCACAGCGGAAGCTGGCCGAGGTGCGCAAGGTATTTCCCGGGGCCTTCGTGGTCGCGTGCCGGGGTACGCAAATTGTAAAATAAAAGTACAGATATGAAAAGGGAAGTTAAAATCGGAATTTTCGGCGTGACGATGATCATTGCCGCGTGGGCCGGAATCCGGTTTTTGAAAGGATTCGACATTTTCAGCCGCAATTCGGTCTATTACGCCGCCTACGACCAGATCAACGGCGTGCAGGCGGCGTCGCCGATTATGATGAAAGGCGTCAAGATCGGTACGGTGACGGGCATTTCGTTCGATCCGCAGCGCAGCGACAACGTCGTGTTGCAGTTCACCATCAAACGTCAGTATCACATTCCGACCGACTCCGAGGCCAAGATTTACAGCAACGGGCTGATGGGCGGAAAGGCCATCGAAATCAACTACGGCACGGCGCGCACCTATCTCCAGAAGGGCGACACGCTGCGTTCGGTGCGCGAACGCGACCTGATGGACGTGGCCGGGTCGGAGCTGGATTTCTTCAAGCAGAAGGTGTCGCAGGTGACGGGCGACCTCTCGCGCACGCTGACCAATCTCAATCGCCTGATGGAGGCCAACGCGCAGAATATTTCCGGGACGTTGAGCCACCTAAACGCCATTACGGGCGACATGGCCGGCCTGCTCGACGCCGAGAAGCGCAACCTGAAAGCCGCCGTCGACGACCTTACGGAGTTCTCCGCGATGCTGGGCAGGAACACCCCGCGTGTGGACAGCATCGTCGGCAACCTGAACCGGATAACCGGGGAACTGGCCGACGCCGGGTTCGCCCGCAGGCTTACGGACGCTGTGGACGAGGTGAACGGTCTGCTGGCAAAGGTCGAGGCGGGCGAGGGGACCGTCGGCAAACTGATGAACGATCCTGCGCTCTACGATTCGCTGACCGAGGCCAGCGCTAATCTCGCCTCGCTGCTGGCCAACCTCGAGCAGTATCCCGGCCGCTACGTGCATTTCTCGCTTTTCGGGCGCAGTCCCGAGAAGATGCAGGAGAAGGCCGAGCGCAAAGCCGCCAAAGCTGCGGCCAGGGCCGAGCGGGACTCGGTGAAAAGAATTAAAAATGAAAAATGAAAAATTGACTGGCAGACAGGAGGTTCATTCAGCCCTCTCGGTGTGATAATGTGGTCGTATAGGGCGTGGCGCGAAATTTTCCGACCGGCGCCCTTTCGATTTTTCATTCTTAATTTACCGTCATGATTTACCCTGCTACATTCGAGCAAAAGATAGGTTTCGACCGGCTCCGCGAGCAGGTCGCGGCACGTTGCACCATGCGCGCCGCCCGCGAGCGGCTCGCCGCGGAGGGCTTTTCGACCTCTGCGCGCGAGATCGAACGGCGGCTGGCGCTCGCCGACGAAATGCGCCTGCTGCTGGATATGGAGCATGATTTCCCCGGGGGCGAGTACCCCGACGTCGATTACATCGTCGCCAAACTGCGCGTCGAAGGTTCGTTCCTCGACGTGGAGGAGGTCGTGACCCTGCGCCGGGCGCTGGCCGCAATCGGCGGCATCGTCTCGTTCATCATCAGCCGCGAGGAGCGTTATCCGGCCCTCCATGCCCGCACGCGGGGCGTTGCGGCCTTTCCGGAGATCGTGCAGCGCATCGACGGCATTCTCGACCGCTTCGGCCAGGTGAAGGACAACGCCTCGCCCGCCCTGCAGGAGATCCGCCGCTCCATCCGCGAACGCGAAGGGCAGGCGGCCAAGCGGTTGCAGGCCGTGCTGTCTGCGGCCAAGGGGGCGGGCATCGTCGATGCCGACGCCCAGATCTCGATCCGCGACGGCAAGGCCGTGATCCCGGTTTCGGCGGGCAACAAACGCAAACTGAACGGCTTTATCCACGACGAATCGGCGACGGGCAAAACCTTCTACGTCGAACCGGTCGAGGTGGTGGAGATCAACAACGAACTGCGCGAACTGGAGTACGCCGAGCGGCGCGAGGTGGTGCGCATCCTCACGGAGTTTACCGAAGCGATCCGTCCCGACGCGGGGCTGATCGCCGATTCGGGCGACTACCTGGCCGAGATCGACATGCTGCGCGCCAAGGGCCGCTGGGCCTCGGAGAACGGGTGCGTGCGGCCGATCCTCTCGACGGACGACAGGCTGGTGCTGAAAAACGCCCGCCACCCGCTGTTGCAGCAGACGCTGCGGGCTGCGGGGCGCGAGATCGTGCCGCTGGATTTGCAGCTCGACCGTCGCAAGCGCATCCTCGTCATCTCGGGACCCAACGCCGGCGGCAAGTCGGTCTGCCTGAAAACCACGGGCATCGTGCAGTACATGTTCCAGTGCGGGTTTCCGGTTCCGGTCTCCGAGGTCTCGGAACTGCCGGTCTTCGAGAGCATTTTCATCGACATCGGCGACGAGCAGTCGATCGACAACGACCTGTCGACCTATTCGTCGCACCTGCTGAACATGAAGCACATGCTGGCGGGCGCTTCGGGCCGCACGCTGGTGCTGATCGACGAGTTCGGGTCGGGAACCGAGCCGGTCATCGGCGGGGCCATCGCCGAGGCGATCCTCGAGCGTCTGCTCGGCAGGGGGTGTTACGGCGTGATCACGACCCACTACGCCAATATCAAGTATTACGCCGCGTCGGTGGAGGGCATCGCCAACGGCGCGATGATGTTCGACGTGCAGAACATCCGGCCGCTGTTCCGGCTGGAAATGGGCAAGCCGGGCAGTTCGTTCGCCGTGGAGATCGCCCGCAAGATCGGGCTTCCGGAGGATATTATCCGTGCGGCGAGCGAGAAGGCCGGGTCGGATCACATCAATATCGAGAAACAGCTGCGCGAGATCGCCCGCGACAAGCATTACTGGGAGCAGAAGCGCGATCGCATCCGTCTGACGGACCGCAAGGTCGAGGAGTTGGAGCAGAACTATGCCGAGCAGCTGGCGAAGATCCGCGCCGAGCGGCAGGAGATTCTGAAAAAGGCCAAGCAGGAGGCCCGGCAGCTGATCGCCGACGCCAACAAACAGATAGAAAATACGATTAAAACCATCCGCGAGGCGCAGGCCGAGAAGGAGCTGACGCGGCTGGCGCGGCGCGAGCTGGACGACTTCCGCGAGGCGGTCGAGAAGGCCGACGAGGCCGGGAACGAAGCCGCCGTGGCCCGCGAGATCGAGCGTATCGAACGCCGCCGCCGACGGCGCGCCGAGCGCAGGGCGCAGCAGGGCGCGCAGCCGGCAGCCGGGGAGGCCGCTCCGCAGCCCGAAAAGCCGCGCGAAGTGGTCGCCGGGTCGAAAGTCCGCATGGCCGGGCAGGAGATGGTCGGCGTGGTGCAGTCGGTGAAGGGAAAGCGGGCGCAGGTGGCGTTCGGACAGATACTCACGACGGTGGACAAAGGGCTGCTGACGGTGGTTTCGAACAACGAATACCGCGAGGCGACGCGGCCCGTTGCGGCTCGTACGGTGCTCTCGGTGGACATCTCGTCGCGCAAACTCAACTTCAAGGATCACATCGACGTGCGCGGCATGCGGGCCGCCGATGCGCTGGACGAGGTGCGCAACTTCATCGACGACGCGCTGATGGTGGGCGTGGGCACGGTGTCGATTCTCCACGGCAAGGGCACGGGGGCTTTGAAGGAGGAGATTCGCCGCTACCTGCGCACGGTGCCGGAGATCGCCTCGGCGGTCGACGAACATGCCGACCGGGGCGGTGCGGGAATTACGATCGTGACCTTCGATCTGTCGTGATTTTGCAGTCTGCGACTGCTGCTGTTCTTTGTACCTTTTGACCGCAAAAGGTCCCCAAAGTTCTCCGCATGTCGCTTTACGCGGGATTGTCCTCCTGTCCGCGCTGAACGGGCGCAGCAAGATCAAGCCTTTACGGCGCAAAAACACGCGCCGTTTAGACTGTGGCGGCTCGGTAAACAGCACGCTGTCTGCCCTCGCCTGCGGACGCCTTTACAGCCCCCCCCGCTCCGGGCGCGCGTTTCCTCGGTCTCTCTTTTTTCGCTGCGAACGATAATGCGGATTTTTTTCCGTCAAAAACGGAGCTGACCCGCAAATATTCCAATCCGTTGTTCGTATTTCATTCCGCTTCGTCCCGAACCGAGCCGCCGGCTTTGCGCAATTTTTCGATAAGCCCCGCTGCGCGGCTTTCGCGGATCGCGAGCCGCATCGTACAGAGGTTGTCGAAGGTCTGCTCCTCGATGCGCGGCTGCTGCTCCTTGACGACCCGCATGATGGCGTTCATCGCCACATAGGGGAAATCCACCCGCACCGTGCGGTCCACCGTCAGTTCCACGATTTCGGCCGCTGCGATGGCCTCGGCCGCCGACTCCCGGTAGGCGGCGATCAGCCCCGGAACCCCCAGTTTCGTGCCGCCGAAGTAGCGGACCACGACCACCAGGCAGTCCGTGATGCCGTTCGAGAGCAGTTGTCCGAGGATCGGTTTTCCGGCCGTTCCCGAGGGTTCCCCGTCGTCGTTGGCGCGGAACGTTTCGCCGTGCGGACCCAGCCGCCACGCGTAACAGTGGTGCGTCGCGTCGTAATATTTCTTGCGCAGCGCATCGAGCAGCGTGCGAATCTCCTCCTCGCTTTCGACCGGATAGGCATAAGCGAGGAACTTGCTGCTTTTCTCTTTGTAGATGGCTTCCGCAGGCCCGGCAAGCGTATGATAACTGTCCGAGGTCACGACTACCCTTGTTTTATTTGACTTTGGTGAACATCCTGTTCCAGCGGATGTTCGCGGGGAAGCTCTTTTCGGGATCCAGCGACAGCCAGATGAAGGAGGCTTTGCCGACGATGTGGTCTTCGGGAACGAATCCCCAGAAGCGGGAGTCCGCCGAATTGTGGCGGTTGTCGCCCATCATCCAGTAATAGTTCATCCGGAAAGTATAGGTGTCGGTCTGTTCGCCGTTGATGAAGATCTTCCCTTCTTCGTCCACACGCAGGTCATTGCCTTCGTACGTTTCGATAATCCGCCGGTACAGGGGCAGGTTGTCGGCCGTCAGCGCAACGGCCGTTCCCGCTTGGGGAATCCAGATCGGGCCATAGTTGTCCTGATTCCACGCATAGCGGCGATCCTGCGGAAAGACATCGAAATTGGGACTGCGGGCGATGTATTTCTGTACGGAAGCGACGTTGTCCAGTTTCTCCAGTTCTGCGGCGTTCTCGTCGGTGAGCGCCATGTAGTAGAGCGTGCCCTTGTTGCTCCATTCGGTGATACCCAGATTGTCGAGTGCGTATTGGGTGATCGGCGAGGTGGTTTCCACCAGATACATGAACTGTTTTCCGGCGACGGGCTCCTGCGGTTTCCCATTGACGTAAACCGCCGTTTCCTCGATTCGTATCGAATCCCCCGGGAGGCCGATGCAGCGTTTGATGTAGTTTTCACGCTTGTCCACCGGGCGCGTGATGACCGTGTATTCCTGCATCAGCCGTTCGCGGCCGGCCTGACGTCCGAAAGTTTGCTGGTACTGCCGCAGTACGTCGTAGTACGAAACGTCCTGCCGCTCGAGCAGCACCGTATCGCCTGCCGGAAAGTTGAATACCACTACGTCGTTGCGCTCGATTCGGCCCAGTCCCTTGAGGCGGTGATAAGGCCATTTGACGCTTTCGGAGAACGATTTTTTGGTTTTCGAAAAAGGCATCGTATGGTGTACGAACGGAAATGCCACCGGGGTATTGGGCATCTGGGGACCGTAGGCTACCTTGCTGACGTAGAGATAGTCCCCGACCAGCAGCGATTTCTCCATCGACGACGAGGGGATCACGTACATCTGAAAGAAGAAGATGTGTACCAGCGACGCTACGACGGTGGCGAAAATGATCGCATTCACCCATTCGTAAACGGCTTTGTAGCTCTTGCTTTTCTTGCACATCTCGGCGTTGTGCCGCCAGACGTATTTGTAGAAATAACGCGTGATATAAAGGTCGAAGATGACGATTTCGCCCAGCAGCAGCCACCAGTTGCCCGTCCAGAGGACGAACCACAGAATGTATAGAATGCTTGCCAGGGTGAATCCCACCCATTTGTTGCGGAAGAAAGCTTTGATTTTTCCCATGTTCTGTATCGTTTATTTCAGCAGGTCGTCCATCGTATAGACACCCTTTTTGCCGCAGAGAAACTCCGCAGCGACGACGGCGCCCAGAGCCAGTGTCCGGCGGTTTTTGATCGTATGTTTGAGTTCGATCCGGTCGTCGTCCGATTCGTAAGTTACCGTGTGTGTACCCGGAACCGTTCCTTCGCGCAGGGAGGTGACGACGATTTGCGAGGGATCGTCGCTGGATTCGTTCACCCAGCCCGTCTTGCGCCCGATTTCGCTGATGATCCCTTCTGCCAGCGTGATGGCCGTGCCGCTCGGAGCGTCCTTTTTCTGGGTGTGGTGAATCTCTTCGATCCGTACGTCGTAGGCGTCGAAGCGCTCCATCATCCGGGCCAGCCTGCGGTTGAGGCGGAACATCAGGTTGACGCCCAGGCAGTAGTTCGAGGCGTAGAAGAGTGCACCGTCTTTTTCCCGGCAATAGCTGCGCAACTCCTCCAGACGATTTGTCCAGCCCGTCGTGCCGCTGACGACCGGAATCCCTGCGTCGATGCACGCCCGGATGTTGCCGTAGGCCGCGTCGGGGGTCGTGAACTCCAGTGCTACGTCGATGCCGACCAGGTGTGCGGCGTCCAGTTCCGATGCGTTCGCCTCGTCGATGACGGCCCCGATACGGTGCCCCCTTTCGAGGAGTATTTTTTCGATTTCACGGCCCATTTTGCCGTGTCCGATGATCGCTGCTTTCATTGGCTGAAGGGGATTTTACGGTATATTATCGCAAATATAGCTATTCGCCGCCGAAATAAAAAATAGTTTCAAGTTTATATGGTTTGTTGGCACGAATTGAAAATAAAGTGTTAATTTTGTCGAATTAAATTCGCGACGGATCGAAACATAAACGTTAAAAACAATTATAAATTATAAGTATTATGGCAAATAATCAGAAAATGCGTACGGAGAGCGACCTGCTCGGCAGCGTAGAGTTGCCTGCCGACGTACTTTACGGTGTCCAGACCCTGCGGGGTATCGAGAACTTTCGAATCAGCAAATTCCATTTGAACGAGTATCCCCTCTTCATCAAGGGACTCGCCGTTACCAAGCTGGGAGCTGCGGAAGCCAATCACAAGCTGGGGCTGCTCACCGACGAGAAGTTCAATGCGATCGCACAGGCCTGCCGCGAGATCATGGACGGCAAGCACCACGACGCATTCCCCGTGGATATGATCCAGGGCGGTGCCGGTACGACGACCAACATGAACGCCAACGAAGTGATCGCCAACCGCGCGTTGGAGATCATGGGCCATCAGTACGGCGAATACCAGTACTGCTCGCCCAACGACGACGTGAACTGTGCGCAATCGACCAACGACGCCTACCCGACGGCTATTCACCTGGGTATGTACGCTACGCATCTGAAGCTGGTCGAGCACCTGAAGCAACTGATCGAATCCTTCGAAAAGAAGGCTGCGGAGTTCGCCGATGTCCTCAAGATGGGCCGCACGCAGCTCGAAGACGCCGTGCCGATGACTTTGGGCCAGACTTTCCACGGTTTCGCCAGCATCCTGCGCGATGAGATCGTTCACCTGAACGAAGCTGCCGAGGATTTCCTGACGATCAATATGGGTGCTACGGCGATCGGTACGGGTATCTGCGCCGAGCCGGGCTATGCCGAGCTGTGCACCGAGAACATCGCTCGGATCACCGGCTGGAAGATCCGTTTGACGGGCGACTTGGTAGGCGCTACGTCCGATACTTCGTGCCTGGTCGGTTACGCTTCCGCCATGAAGCGTGTCGCCGTGAAGATGAACAAAATCTGCAACGACCTGCGCCTGCTGGCTTCGGGCCCCCGCTGCGGTCTGGCCGAGTTCAACCTGCCGGCCCGTCAGCCGGGATCGTCGATCATGCCGGGTAAGGTGAACCCCGTGATCCCCGAGGTAATGAACCAGATCGCCTACAAGGTGATCGGCAACGAGTTGTGCGTTACGATGAGCGGCGAGGCGGCCCAGATGGAGCTCAACGCCATGGAGCCGGTGATGGCCCAGTGCGATTTCGAGTCCGCCGAGTTGCTGATGAACGGCTTCGATACGCTCCGCACGCTCTGCGTGGACGGCATTACGGCCAACCGCGAGCGCTGTGCCGATTACGTGAAGAACAGTATCGGCGTGGTGACGGCTCTCAACCCGATCATCGGTTACAAGAATTCGACCAAGATCGCTAAGGAGGCTCTCGCTACGGGCCGCGGCGTCTATGATCTGGTGCTCGAGCACGGTATTCTCTCGAAGGAGGAGCTTGACACGATTCTCAAGCCCGAGAATATGATTCGTCCGGTGAAACTGAACATCAAGCCGCGCAAATAATCGCGGGATAGTATAGATGCGGGGTCGAAATCCTATCGGGTTTCGACCTCGTTTTTTATGGAGCGGAGTTGGCGTTCCGGATTTTATTATCTTTGACATAGTCTTAAATAGGTTGCGTCTCGGAAAACTGGGAACAAGTGCCCGTTTTCTGTCGGCTTTCACTATCTTTGCGGAAGATGGGAGGCGGTTCGGCAATCTTTGCGTGCAAGCCCGCACGATTGCTCTCACCTTTCACTATCTTTGCAGAGTATCATGGGTTCGGATTCTTTTTGCGAATGGAGATCCGATCAGCCGTGATTCTCGGCTCGGGATCGAAAGATTCGGGACGAGCCGGCTGGGATTCCTCCCGAAATGCGGGGACTGCCTGCAAGATGTGATAAATGGAAAAACGATGCGTTATTTTATCGAATTGAGATACAACGGCGGAGCCTATTGCGGTTGGCAGCGGCAGCCCGATATGCCGTCGGTACAACAGACGATCGAAGGGGCAATCTCTACCCTGCTCCGTGAACCGATTCTGTTGACCGGTGCCGGACGCACCGATACGGGAGTGAATGCCTCCTATTACGTGGCGCATTTCGACACTTCCTCTCCCGTCGCCGATCCGGAACAGGTCGTTTTCAAGCTCAACCATATGCTTCCCGGCGATATTGCCGTAAGCCGCATCGTGCCGGTCGCGGCCGATGCTCACGCCCGTTTCAGCGCCCGGGAGCGGGAGTACCGCTACTATATCGAACCGCGCAAGAATCCCTTTACACGAGCCGCTTCCTGGCAATATTACGTACCGCTGGACGTGGCGGCAATGAACCGTGCGGCCGACGTATTGATGGAGTTCGAGGATTTCACGTCGTTCGCCAAGCTCAATTCCGACAACAAGACCAATATCTGCCATCTCAAACGGGCCGACTGGACGGTCGGCCGGGACGGTACGCTTTGCTTTACGATTCGTGCGGACCGCTTTCTGCGGAATATGGTGCGGGCTATCGTCGGCACGCTGGTCGATGTGGGGCGCGGACGTTACACCCCCGAAGAGTTCCGTGCGATCGTCGAGAGCCGCGACCTGTCGCGGTCGA
>ERZ860322.508-NODE-508-length-28380-cov-5.463407_pt1 | contig 28380 bp, 24 predicted proteins | sample MGYA00509979_ERZ860322 | MGnify/ENA primary metagenome ERZ860322 (study PRJEB30046, sample SAMN00715217) | human gut metagenome | study: EMG produced TPA metagenomics assembly of the A metagenome-wide association study of gut microbiota in type 2...
CAAAGGCGCGACCAGAAGGTCAGCGCCTTTTCATTTCACGGCACCTTGGCTCAAACGGCGGGCTCTCGCTGACTTTTGTTCGTCCTGCGGGGTCTTCAAATTGTTAGAGCGTTGCTAAGTAATGCTTTGCGTCTTCTACGCTCATTGCGGCGACTGGTGCGTGTGAGCAGAGCTTGACATCGTTGGTGACCAGGAGGTCTGCCTGCGCGCGCATCGCTGCCGCAATGATTAAATCGTCTTCGTAATCGCTATGGAGCTCACGCTGCCTGCTCGCCATCCATATATCGCTCAGGTCACAGGGCACTGGCGTGGCAAGCTGCGACAGCACGCTAAGACAATCCCATGCAAGCGAAGTCGCTGCCGTAGCGGCATACTGGGAAAGCGAACCGTGCTCTCGCCGATACCATGCCTTATGTTCGCTTGAAATCAAATAGAACAGGTCTTTGGACGATGTCGCCGCATACAGCAAATCCACCTGCGCCGTGCATGCATCGCGTAAAAACTCAATCGCCACCGAACGACCACGTCGTGAGGGAATGAAGTAATCGAGCCACACGTTGGTGTCAACCAGGATGCGCTTTGGAGCCTCACTCATAGAGCCAGCTCATCTCCTCGCCATAGCGATCCGCATAGGCATTCCGTTTGAGCTCTTCGTCGTCCGATGGCTGAGCCCTGACCATATCGATTCCCGACTCACGGCAAGCGGCAGCGAACAGCTTCGACCCCTGGTCCATGAGCTCGAGCTTACGTTTGGCGGCCTTTTCGCGCTCGCGCTGTTCCGCCCGGGCACGACTGGGCAACAGGATATCCTCGAGTGCACCGGGGCGATCGGCCAGCGACGCTGCAAGCTGCCAGAGCGCTCGCACCGCTTGGCTCGGCGTCATACCGGCCCTGGAGAGAGCGGCGTCCCCACTCCTTTTAAGATCGGCATCGAGACGCACGTTGATCTGAGCGGCTGTTGTGGTCATGACCCCTCCTTAATACTTCAAAACTATCATAAAACTCTATGGTAGATACGTAAAGCATGTATAGCATTTATAAGCATTAGCCGTACTCTGTACACAAAAAGCCGCCGAGGCGCACTGCACCTCGGCGGCCACGTACCACCGATCTAATTCGGTTTCACCCTTTGCATTCGCCCAGATAAAACCTGCCAAAATAAACCTGTCCCTTTTTGGCAGGTTTTAGAGCTCCACGCTTTCGGCTCCGTTGATGGTTAGGTCGCGCTCGTAGAAGGCGGTAAGGGCGCGGATGGCGTACATCACGTCGCGCACGCCGCCGGTCTCGTAGCTTGAGTGCATGGCCAGCTGCGGCAGGCCCACGTCCACGGCGTGCATACTCGCCTGCATGTTCGACAGGTTGCCGAGCGTGGAGCCACCCGCCATATCGCTCTTGTTGGCGAAGGCCTGCGTGGGTACGTCAGCGTCATCGCAGATGGCCTGGAACACCGCGCGACTAAAGGCATCGGTGCAGTAGTGCTGGTTGGCGGCCTCCTTGATGACGATGCCGCCGTTGAGCACAACCTGGTTGCGGGCGTCGCACTTCTCGGCGTGGTTGGGGTGCACGGCATGCGCGTTGTCGCAGCTCACGAGCATCGAAGCGGCAAGCGCACGATGGTAGGACTCGTCATCGAAGCCCAGCGACCCGTTGATGCGGCGCAGCGCGTCGGCCAAAAATGTCGACATGGCGCCCTGCTTGGTCTCGGAGCCAACCTCCTCGTTATCAAAGCAGCAGAAGACCGAAACGTCGTGCGCGTTCTCAGCACCCAAAAATGCCTGCAGCGAGGTGTAGGCGCAGGCCAGGTCGTCGAGCTTGGGCGTCGAGATAAACTCGTCGGCCCAGCCCCAAATGCGCGCATCCTGGCGGTTGACCAGGAACAGGTCGCGGCCCAGAATCTGCTCGGGCTCAACATCCAGCTCGTCGGCGATCAGGGCGTCAAAGTCGCCCTGCTTAAGGTCACCAGCGCTGATGAGCGGGCGCAGGTCGACGGCGCGATTGGGAGCAAAGCCCTCGTTAACGCCGCGGTTCATATGGATAGCAAGACTCGGAATGATAGCGACCTCGCGCTCGGTGGCGAGCAGGCGGCTCTCAATACGGTCGCCCTCGCGCACCAACACGCGGCCCGCGAGCGCCAGCGGGCGATCGAACCAGGTGTAGTCGATCATGCCGCCGTATGCCTCGGTGTTCAGGCGCAGCGTCTCGCCCGCGCCATCGAGCTCGGGCACGGCCTTGACCTTAAACGTCGGCGAATCGCTGTGCGACGCCGTGAGCTGAAAATGATAGTCACCGGCAACGCCGTCCTCGCCCCACGTCGCGGCCAGGTCCTCGCCCACTTTAAAGGCAACAACGCTCGAGGTATTGCGCTGCGTGTAATAACGCCCGCCCGGCTCGATGTCCCACGCCGCATTCTCGGGCAGGTAGGTAAAGCCCGCCTCGTCGAGCTCGGCCATAATAGTCGCCGCCGTATGGAACATGCTGGGGCATGCCTCGATAAAGTCGATAAGGTCGTTGGCGGCCTCGATATCGTCGGCCGTCACATGCGCGCGCTCGGGCGTTTCCTGATCCGTCATGCTCTCCCCTTTCGCTGGGTTGATGGTCCCCTCCAGCATACCCCGCCGCGCCAGCGCCGTGCCTTTCATTCCATGTTTAATCCCGCGCCGCTCGCCAAGTTGAGCCATCATGCCCGCACTCCTTTTGCGACAATTACGCTAACAGGACGAAAGGAGCCGTCATGAAGCCACGTAACATTGCCATCGCCTGCGGTGTCGCGGGAGTCGCCGTCGGCCTTGCCGCTGCCACCGGCATCGTTTATCACAAACAAATCAAGTCCGCCGCGTCGCTCAAACGCTTGACCGGCTACGCGGATGGCTATGACCTGTACGAAATCGACATTGCCTACGACTACGATCTTGATCGCATCATCGCCGCTGGCGTGCGCGATGACCAGGCCTACATCGATGCCGTGGTGGCACAGGTGCTGCCCGGTGTGCCGGCACATGTCCAGGCGCCCCAGTTTGCCTGCAGCGCTTTTGTCGCCGTAGATGCCGAAGGCCGCGTGCGCACCGGTCGCAATTACGACTTTAAGGACGACACCTCGGCGCTGCTGGTGCGTAATCACCCACACGGCGGCTATGCCTCCATCGGGTTTGCCGCCCTTAACAACCTGGGCGATAACACTCCGCTTGACTCCGTCGGCGGACGCGCCGCGGCGTTGATGGGCCCGTTTGCCCAGCTCGACGGTGTTAACGAATGCGGCGTGTCCATTGCCATACTCACTCTGGATTCCAAACCCTGTGACCAGGACACGCAGCGCCCCGTCATCAACACTTCGCTCGCCATCCGCCTGGTGCTCGACCGCGCGGCCACCACGCAGGAGGCCGTCGACCTGCTTTCTGCCTACGACATGCACGCCATGGCTGGACGCGACTACCACTTCTTTATCAACGACGCCGCCGGTGACGCGCGCGTAGTAGAGTGGGATCCGCGCGATCCGGACCGCGCTTTCAAAGCGACTCCTGTACGCCAGGTTACGAACTTCTACGCCTGCTATGGCGACGAAGTGCTGCCCAACCAAAAGAATAGCGAGCTGGGCCATGGCAAGGAACGCGCCGTCGCAATCGCCGATGTCCTTGACGCCCATGTCGGCGCCCAAGACGAGGCAGTCGCTTGGAAGGCCCTACGCGCTGCGGCGCAAGAGCCCAATCCGGAAGACATCACCAGCAACACGCAGTGGTCGGTCGTCTTTGACAACACCGAGCCCGCTGCCGCCATCACGCTGCGCCGCCATTGGGGCAACGTCGACGCCTTCGCGTTGTAAGGAGCCAGGCCCGTCGTCCTTACGCTCGCCTGACGCTGCTTACATTTCTATACGCTTGAGCTAACACGTTTTACCTCCGCATCAACAGTGTGCGGGGGTAAACTTATGCGCATGTTATAACTTGCCCGGAAGGATTCATCATGCTCAGGATCGGTCTTCTTACCAGTGGCGGCGACTGCCAAGCGCTCAACGCCACCATGCGCGGCATCGTCAAAACGCTTATGACCAATAGCGAAGAACCTATCGAGATCTACGGTTTTGAGGACGGCTACCAGGGCCTTATCTACAGCAGGTTCCGCGTCATGACGCCCGCCGATTTTAGCGGTATCCTCACCCGCGGCGGCACCATCCTGGGCACGAGCCGCACACCGTTCAAGCGTCTGGATACCCCCGAGGCCGATGGTGTCGAGAAGGTGCCGGCGATGGTCCACACCTATCATAAGCTGCAGCTCGACTGCCTGTTTATGCTGGGCGGCAACGGCTCCACCAAGACCGCCAACCGCCTGCGCGAAGAGGGTCTCAACGTTATCGCCCTGCCCAAGACCATCGATAACGACACCTGGGGCACCGAGCTGACGTTTGGCTTTACGAGCGCCATCGACGTCGCTACCAAGTGCATCGACGACATCCACACCACCGCTTCGAGTCACGGCCGTGTGTTTGTCATCGAGATCATGGGCCACAAGGTTGGCTGGATCCCGCTGTACGCCGGCGTCGCGGGCGGCGCGGATGTCATCTTGATTCCCGAAATCCCCTACGACATGGATAACGTCATCAAGACCATCGAGCATCGCATGGAGACCGGCAGCCGCTTTACGATCGTAGCCGTCGCCGAGGGCGCTATCTCCAAGGAGGACGCGGCGCTGTCCAAGAAGGAGTACAAGAAGAAGCTCGCCGAGCGTACAAGCCCGTCGATCGTCTACGACATCGCCAAGGAGATTGAGGCTAAGACCGGTCGCGAGACCCGCGTCGCCATCCCCGGTCACACGCAGCGCGGCGGCCAGCCCGACGCTCAGGACCGCATCTTTGCGACCCAGTGCGGCGTCGAGGCCGCGCTTGGCTGCCTGCGTGGCGAGTTTGGCTACATGATTGCCCTGCGCGACGGCAAAATGTGCCACATGCCGCTCGAGGATGTCGCCGGCAAGCTCAAGTTTGTCGACCCCCAGAGTGATCTGGTGCGCGAGGCCAAGGCGTTGGGCATCAGCTTCGGCGACGAATAGCCTCAGCCGAAACTGCTCTCATCGGAGGTCCCAGGGCTTACCTCCCAAATCGTCCTCGGACATGTCAGGACCCCGCCGTGCGCTTCGCGCGGCGGGGTCCTTCCGTCCTGCGGAAAGATTTGGGAGGTAAGCCCTGGGGCCTCCTGCGGTAACTAGGGAGGCCGAGGCTATTCGTCTTCTTGCTGCGGGTGCCTAGGGTGGAGTGCAGCGTGCATTTTTGGGAGTTTTCAGCAGCCGTGGGTGCCTGCATACTGGATTTTGGGCGAAAAGCAGGCGCCATGAGCCGCATACTGTAAAAATGAGCGATCCTTGAGGTGCCGAGGGCTCATAATCAAGGCTTTCAACGCGGTTTTGTGCACCCATTCCCGCGCCCGCGGACTCCGGGATGCTGAATACTCCGGGATTTGCACGCCGCCCCCTGGGGCACCCGTGGGCAAAAAGCAACCACCCAGCCGAAATATGCATCCGGCGGGGCGGTTTATGCAGTACAGCGGCTGTGGATGCGCATGTCGCTCAGCGTTCTTGCCGACCGATGCAACGTCGTGCGCAGCCCTTAATGTCTTCGGTGAAACCGTCAAGGTCGTCGAGCGTGATAACGTTATCGAAAAGCAAGTTGGCTATCTCATAACGCATGGTGCTACGGCGAATATCGTTTGCCAGTACTCCTGAGGACAGCTTGTCCCTATTGATGCGCTCGTCTAGCGCCCAAAATCTACTGGATGCTTCGCTGTCGCCGTTTAGTATCTCGATGTACTGGCCGATGAGCATTTCCATATAGCTTTCTTGCCATTTTGGGAGCAGTTCCTTGAACAGTTTCCAGTCGCTTTCAGCTACCTCGCCCATATTCCCTCCGTTCGCCAAACAGACTTAGCCATTTGCTATTTATTCTATTTGGTTATTTATCGCTCGCAGCCGCGGATGAAGGGGATCCTCGGTCTAAGAGTTTGAGCCTGGATGAGTCGTGTGCCGCAAAACGGGCCTATCTACTACGTTTACCACTACGCCCCGACCATGACGAAGATTGTGAAATAAAAAGCCGCAGGTAGAAGACTTGTCGATTTTCAAATAAGGCGGGCATGGTCGGCCCTATCGAGTTCATCGTAGTAGATAGGCCCTTTTCATGGCAGGCGGTGAGTTAGATGCCAATTCCTGTGCCGGAATTGCTCAGTCCATTCGTACGTTGCGGCGAAATGGGGGCTGCTAGACGCTCCGTGGTCCCCAAACGGTCCGTATTTCACCGCAACTTAGAAGGAGCGAGCAGCGTTGGCCGGGTGATACCGACAGGCTGGAGCGGCTTAGGCTTGTTTGCGATGCTCCCATTGTTTTCGGCACCAGCGCATGAGTGCTTTTACAACTGGTATGGTGATGAGAATGACCCATGTGGGATGGGGCTGCCCCAGGCAGAGCCACATATAGAGAAACCAAGCGGTGGCAGCCGCTGGGTAGATAGCGTCGACAAGCTTAGATAGATGGCGTCGGTCGATGAAGTCTCCAAGCGCGTAGTAGACGGGGATCAAAAAGACGAGGAAGAACCCCATAGTCCACGCGCCGTAGACAATGCCGAGCGCCAGATAGGCGAGAACGATAAGTGCGGGAAAGGGAAACTTGTTCCACGCACGGCCGAGCTTGGTGCGGAAACGCTTGCCATGATGGTCAAGCTTGTCACGCGCTTCTTTCCAGCTCGCAAACGTCTCGCCGTCGATGGTGACGGTGCCGTCAGCATTGGCGTGCACGCTGTGCCCATCGTCCTCTAGTGTATCGACATGTATGCCACCCGGCCCAACATGAACCTCTTCGCCCTTGCGCTCGTTAGTCACATGAATGCCATTCCAGCCAACATGGACTTCTTCGCCCTTATCGGAATCAATAACGTGGATACCGTGCGCGAGAGAAATATCGACAAATGGCTTATCGCCGCAATCAGTGTGCTCAGCAGAAGCCTCGGTTTCTTCAGCCCCGTCCGAATTGTCTGCGTCAGGGCTGCTGCCCGCCGCGTCGTTGGCACCACAAGCCGCTTCCCCATATAGCAGCTCATCCAGTGACACGCCGTACAGCGCGGCGAGCGCAATAAGGTTATCGGTATCGGGCGAGGATTCGCTACGTTCCCATTTGCTGACAGCCTGGCGGCTTACGCCCAGCTGGGCAGCAAGTGCCTCCTGAGAAAGCCCTGCGGCTTTGCGGCGATCGACGAGGCGCTGCGCCATCGCAAGATCCATGGTGGTTCCTTTCGTGTGGTGACCGTTGGAGAATGACCCGAGTATGTCGAGAACAGCCAGTAGCGACCACCGCTTCTAGCTTGAATCTGCCCCAACCCTACCGCAACTACTGGTAGCAACCCTCACGACCAGCAATTTTGTGACAAATGTCAATGCACGTAACGGCAAAGAGCTCCATCATTTCAAGTCCTCCACCCTAGGCGCCCGCAGCAAGAAGACGATTGGCCTCGGCCGAAATCCATTCCATCGGGCCCTCCGACCCTGCCGACGTATTTCGATTTAGCTCCTCCCTTGACTCCGTCAAAGGTCGCCAATCGAAATCGTCGGGCAGGGTCGGAGGACCCTTCGTTTACATACGCGCTGAGGCTATTCGTTTTCTTACTACGAGTGTGTGGGGTGGGGTGGGATGTGCATTTTTGGGAATATTCAGCAGCCGGGGGCGCCTGCATACTGGTTTTTGGGCGAATGGCGGGCACCATGGGCCACATTCCGTACGAAACGAGCGGTCCCCGAGGCGTCGGGGACTCAGAATCGGGGCTTCCAACGTAGTTTTGCGCGCCCGCGCCCGCCCCCGTGGGCTCCGGGATGCTGAATATTCCGGAATTAGCACGCCGCCGCCTGGGGTACCCGCGGAAAAAAGCAACCGCCCCGCCGAAATATACATTCGGCGGGGCGGTTTATGCAAATAACGACTGCGGGTGCACCGACAGCTCGCTAGAGCTAATCCCAGGACAGGTTACTCGGCGCTCTTGAGGGCGCCGACCATGTCGATCTTGTTGAGCGTTCGGTTGGTGGCGAGGTTGACGATAAACGTAAAGCCGAAGGAAAGCACCACGGCGAGCACGTAGCTTAGCGGCTCGACCTCGACGTCAAAGTACAGCGACGGCATCTGCAGGATGTACGTAAAGCTCTCGGCAAGCAGGCCACCCAGCGGTACGCCCAGTGCGGCGCCGATCGCCGTGAGGATCAACGTCTCCTTGTTGACGTAATGGTGCACCTCGCCGCGACGGAAGCCCAGCACCTTGATGGTCGCCAGCTCGCGTTCGCGCTCCGAAATATTCGTATTAGACAGCGTAAACACCACGACAAACGACAGGCACGCTGCCATAAAAGTCACGAGCACCACCACAGAGTTGATAATCGTAAAGTTGGCCTCGTAGTTCTGCCAATGTTCGGCCGTGCTCGAGATGGTGAGCCAACCGTCGCTCTTAAGCTTCTTGCTAAACGCAATCTGGTCAGAAGACGAGCCCTTAAGCAGCACAAAGATGCCGTTAAGACGCGCGCTTCGGCCGAACGCGCGCTCATAGGTGCCCTGCGTCATGTAAAGCGTGTTGCCCAGATAGTTGAGCGAAATGTCGCTGACTTTGACCTTGGCAACATTGAGCAACGAATCCTGGACGTGTGCCGTATCGCCCGGCTGAATCCCCAGTACCAGCTGTGAACTCTTACTCAGATACACGTCTCCGTCACGCAAAGACAGCGGTTCTTTGGACTCGTCCTCAAGGCGAACGTAGTCGTCCAGGTCGTTCGCGCGGTCATCGGGCACCACAATCAGCTGCACGGTCTCGCTCTTGCCGCCAAACGTAAAGGTGACGTTGTCGGTCATAATCGGCAGCGTCGAAGTCACGGTCACGTTGGAATCATTGGCCGCGCTGCGCTCATCCAACGCCGCGCACGTCTGCGTAAAGTCATCGGGGTTGGCGACCGCCAGCAAGTCATAACGCGTGATATGCCCGTACTGTTTGGGCGAAAGCGCCACCGACGTATCGCGAATACCCATACCGCAGATCACAAGCGCGGTGCAACCCGCGATGCCAAAGATGGTCATAAAGGCACGCTTTTTGTAACGGAACAGGTTGCGCGCAGCCACCTTGTTCAAAAAGCCCATGCGGCGCCAGATAAAGCCGATGCGCTCAAGTAGGATGCGCGAGCCGGCGCGCGGGGCCTTGGGGCGCATGAGCGAGGCCGGGGTCTCGGCCATCTCGTGGCGGCAGGCGATAATTGTGGCGCCCACCACGCCCACGGCAAACAGCGCCACCGAGACGATCGAGGACACGATGTCGTACGAAAGCAGCATCTGGGGCAGCGAGTACATGTCGTCGAACACCGTAAACAGGAACAGCGGCAGGCCCACAAAGCCGATGATATTGCCGAGCACGCCGCCAATCAGGCACGCCCACAGCGCATAGTCCACGTATTTGGACAGGATGCGCTCGCGCGAGTAGCCGAGCGCCTTGTACAGGCCAATGAGCGTGCGCTCCTCCTCGACCATACGCGTGGCGGTGGTGAGGCTGATGAGCACGGCGACGATAAAGAAGATGAACGGGAACACCGTCGCAATAGCCTCAATTGACGAGCTATCGCTCTCCACGCTTGAGTAGCTTGCGATATTGTCGCGGTCCTGGATGTACCACGTGCATTCACCCAAATCGGAAAGCTCGGCGCGGGCATCGGCAAACTGCTGGTCGGCGGCGGCGCGGCGCTGATCCAGGTCGGCCTGAGCCTGGACGCGTTCCTCGCTGCCCTGGGCCATGCGATTGATGTTGTCCTGCTCAATCCCAAAGAGCATATTCGCCTGGCGCTCGGCCGCATCCAAGCTTGCCGGCGTGTCGACTGTCAGCTCCTGAGCGCGCGCCTTCTCACGCTCCTCGCGGATCTTCTCTATATTGCCCTTGACCTTGTTGATCTTTGCCGCGTAGGCATCCGAATAGGAGTTGAGGCTCTTGGCTCCTTCGACGACTACGTGGACTGCGGAATAGGACGACGACGTCGCGGCGTCCTCGCTCACATAGAACTTATAGTCCGCCGCCGAAGCAGCGCGAAAGGCGTTGACTGTCGAGTCGGAGCTCACATCAGTGGGATCGAGGACCTCGGCCGTAATGGTGTAATCGCCCGCGGCAAACTGATCCTTGGCGCTTTGGTTCGACGAGCTCGCGTCATTGGCGGCAAAACTCACCGTATCGCCGAGCTTTTTGCCCGAAGCCTTCAGGAACTTCGAAGTCACCGCGACTTCATCGGCGCTCTCGGGCAAATCGCCGTTCACGAGCACCGGCTGATCGATGTTCTCCTTGGAGAGACTTTGCACGACCACGCGCTCGCGCGTTGTGCCCACGGCGGTGTAGGCGGTCTCGGCGTAGATGCCCTCGGCCGTTTCGACGCCATCGACCTCTTGGATGGCGTCGAGATCATCGTCAGTCAGGCCATAGGTCGACTGCACGTTAATGTCATAGACATTTTGCTGGTCGAAGTAGGCGTCGACCGAATCGCACAGATCCTCGCAACCCGCCTTGAGGCCGCACATCACGCTCACGCCGAGCGCGGTGATGACCACGATAGATAGGAAGCGCTTAAGACTGCCGCGGATTGTGCGGTAGATGCCACGGCGAAATACCGTCGGCACCATATCGTTTGAGCTTTGGGCGGTACGGTAGGTCGCGAACTCCCGGTCGCGGCCCGCGTGCTCCGTATCGTGGTTTTGGCTGTTTTGGCGGTCCTGGTCCATGGGCGCTACCACTCGATTGTCTCGATAGACACGGGATTTTGCTGGACCGTCTCGCTCTCCACGCGGCCGCTCTTAAAGCGGATCAGGCGATCGGCCATGGGCGCCAGCGCGGAGTTATGGGTGATGATAATGACCGTGATGCCCTGCTTGCGGCAGGTGTCCTGCAGCAACTGCAAAATCTGCTTGCCGGTTTTGTAGTCGAGTGCACCCGTGGGCTCGTCGCACAAAAGCAGCTTGGGGTTCTTGGCCAGCGCGCGGGCAATGGACACGCGCTGCTGCTCGCCGCCCGATAGCTGCGCGGGGAAGTTGGCGAGGCGCTCGCCCAGGCCAACCTGGCAAAGCGTTTGCTCGGCATCGAGTGAATCGGGGCAGATTTGCGCCGCGAGCTCGACGTTTTCGAGCGCCGTCAGGTTGGGGACCAGATTGTAGAACTGGAAGACAAAGCCGACGTCGGCGCGGCGGTATTCCACGAGCTGCGCCTCGTTAGCGGAGCTCACATCGCGCCCGTCCACCGTCACGGTGCCGGAAGTCGCCGTATCCATGCCACCCAGAATGTCGAGCGCCGTGGTTTTACCGGCGCCCGAAGCGCCCAGGATAATGGCAAGCTCGCCACGCTCAACGGTAAAGCTCGCGCCGTCGAGCGCGTGAATGCGGGCATCGCCCTCGCCGTATGCTTTGATGACGTCTTTAAATTCGATATAGGCCATCGATCGGTTCCCATCTGGTCGGATAACTCTTTAGTATTACCCATTTCGCACCCATCAAAAAGAGACAGGTTTATTTTGGCAGGTTTTATATGGGGAAACGTACCTCTTTGGGGGCAGCGCGGGACACGCAGGGGCGGCCGTGCAGATCGGCACAGCCGTCTCACGTGGAATCGACCGACGCCTGCCTTTCCGTGACACCGGCAACTCGTTTTTGCTTGTTGGCATGGCCGCCATTATGCCTTGGGACTGAGCACTCAAATTCTCACTCCTCATTGCCACGCTTGCCGCAAGCTATCAGGGTGACGAGATGACGACGCTCGCTGTAGCAGCGCAGCCACACTCTATAAGCGAGGCGTTTGCCAGCAAAAAAGCGCGCGACAGGGTAAGCCCGCCGCGCGCTATCCTATGCGGACTAGTTATTGTTGTTGGTCATCGAGGCCACTGCTGCCGCAAGATTGGAAATGGGCATCGTCTGCAACCAGATGCGACCGGGACCGGTGAGCACGGTGTTGAACACGCCCTCGCCACCAAACATGATGTTTTTGACGCCCTTGACCATTTGAGCGTCAATGCTCACGGTCTCCTCAAAGCCGGCCACGTTGCCGGTATCCACAATCATCTGCTGGCCAGCAGCGAGCTCGTACTCAACCAGGTCGCCGTCGATCTCGGCAAAAGCAACACCCGAGCCCGTGAGCTTCTGCATGATAAAGCCCTCACCGCCAAAGACGCCGGCCTTTGCCTTCTTGTTAAAGTGAATGCTCAACTCGACGCCACTTTCCGCGGCAAGGAACGAACGCTTCTGCAAAATCCAGCTCTTGCCCGGACCGATCTCGATTGGCACGATGCGGCCGGGGAAGCAGGAGCCAAACGCGATCATGCCATCGCCACGCGCGGTCCAAATGTTTTGGAACAATGCCTCACCCGAAAAAGCCTTGGAGAACATCTTGCCGATGCCACCGCCCGAGGTAGACATTTCCATGTTGGGGGTCATCCAAGCCATGGCGCCGCTTTCGGTGATCATGGATTCGCCATCGCTAAGGTTGCACGTAACAACCGGGAAAGCCCCTCCGCCGATCTCGTACTGCATGACCGTCTCCTTTCCACTCAGGAGCCGAATAACGATGCCTATATTTTAGCAGGTAGAGATGCATATGTTCACACCGCCCATGCCCTCTCCTGCGGACGTTTCCCCAGATAAAACCTGCCAAAATAAACCTGTTCCTTTTTGGCAGGTTTTAAAGGCAAACGGTGAAGGTGATCTGGTTGCCGTGACCGGATACGGTGGCGGCGCCTCCATGGGCCTCGGCGATGGCACGCACCACGGACAGGCCCACGCCCGAGCCACCCGTCTTGGAGCTGCGCGACGCATCCGCACGATAGAAGCGATCGAACAATCGGTCCAGGTCGCCCTCGGGCAGCTCGTCCACGGCGTTCGATACGACAAGCTCGGCGGCGCCCTTGCCTTTGCCGTGCGAAACGGCGCACAGGCTCAGCTCAATCACGCTGCCCTCGCTCGCATAGCGCGTGGCGTTGTCCAGTAGCAACTCAACCACCTGCGCCACCGCCGCGGCATCGGCATGGGTCCGCACGCCGGTCGCAATCGACGTCGACAGGCGTTTACCGCCTGAGACCGCCACCGACTTAAACGGCGCCGCCGCCTTGTTCACCGCCTCCGAAAGATCGATCGACGCCATGGTAAAGCCCGCCGAGCCCTCGTCCATGCGTGCCAAGAACACCAAGCGCTCCGTGAGCGCCGATAATAGCGCACCCGCACTCGCCTTAGTGCTGCCTTAGCAGGTCGATGAGCATATTTAAAAAAGCAAGGTTATAGCTTAGTCGGACTTAAGGAACGGGCGGCTTCACATCTCGCCCTGCAAACAACGCCCGTACAGCGAGCGCGCTTGCCGCATGGGCGTTGCGGCCGCCTGCAGCTTATAGATAGGCACCCTCGAGGCGCAGCAGCCACTCCTTGCGATCCAGTCCACCGGCGTATCCGTTGAGCGATCCGTCGGCCGCGACCACGCGATGGCACGGCACGATAATCGAAATAGGGTTGCGAGCGACCGCAGCCCCCACCGCGCGAGGAGATACAACGGGCGCTTCATTTCCCGGTACACGATGTCGAGCGGCAACACGCTGGGCGATCTCGCCATACGTAGCGACCTCGCCACGCGGGATCGAAAGCAGCTCAAACCAAACCTCACGCTGAAACGCCGTGCCGATCATATGCAACGGCGGCGTAAACCGAGGTTCCTGCCCTGCAAAATAAGCATTCAGCCAAGCCCAGGAACGCTCAAGCACCGAAGAGGCCGCACCATTTGCCGGACTCACCGACGACATGCCACCAGTACCGGAAACCGCATCGACGCCTTCAACATGTTCGGAGTCTTCACGGAGAAGCGTGGAGCCAAAGTGCTCCTGCCCCTCAAACCAAAGCCCCGTCAGACCGCGGCCATCAGCGGCAAGCAGGATTTCGCCCAAAGGCGAAGCAAACGTCGTCGTGACCACCAGCGGCTCCTTTCAAAACTCCGCAACATAATACCGCGAACTGTGCAGACAACCCCCGCAGATACGTCCGGGCGGGCTCGCAATTACTTCAGCGAGGCTGTTTTTCCCAATCAAGCGAAGAAGACGCGGGGCTTCGACGCCAGGGCGGTACCCCCGCCAGCTGAGCTCTAATACTTTTCCCGAGAAGTGAACGAGTAAAAACGAAGTCCCGGAGCATCCACACCTTTAGACCGCAAAACCGCAGGATTCGCGCTGCAAAACCGCAGGACATAGCAATCAAAAAATGCCAATGCTTCGGGGGTCCAAATAAGGTCGTTCACTTCACGGGAAAAGTATTAGACCTCAATTCGCACCAAGCCCAAAGTCACCCCAGGCAGCAGGCGCGAGGCCGCCGCCGGGACCAGGGCCCGCAACAACCACGTGCCCCCACATCAGCCCAGCGGCCCCAACCAACAACGACCCCATCGCAGGCCACTCGCAGCAGCGTCACCGCAGGCGGGGGCCGGGCTTAGTTTTCAGAACACTCCGCAGACCAGTGTGGCGCCTTGTCCGCGGCTCCGAAGGAGCAGGACAAGGCGCCACACATGGTCGAGGACGTTCTGAAAACTAAGCCCGGCCCCCGCCGGACAGGTCCACCGCTACTCGCAGAGCAGCTTAGCGATCTGGACGGCGTTGGTTGCCGCGCCCTTACGGATTTGGTCGCCGCAGCACCAGAAGGTGATGCCACGCGCGGCCTCGGGGTTCGAGATGTCGCGACGCACACGACCGACCCAGATCAGGTCCTGGTCGGACGTATCCATCGGCATGGGGAAGCGATCATGCGCATCCTCGGCGCTCATGTCGTCAACCAGCTTCACGCCCGGAGCGGCAGCCAGCGCAGCACGGGCCTCCTCAACCGTAATGTCGCGCTCAAACTCGAGCGTAATGCTCTCGGAGTGCGAACGCAGCACGGGCACGCGCACGCAGGTGCAGTTCACGCGCAGCTCGGGCAGATGCATGATCTTGCGGCCCTCGTTTTGCAGCTTCATCTCCTCGGAGGTAAAGCCTTCCTCCTTGACACCGCCGATCTGCGGAATCAGGTTGCTCGCCAGCTGGGCGGCAAACGCGCGCGGCTCGGGAATCTCCTCGCCACGGCCCAGGGCGGCAAGCTGAGCCTCGAGCTCGGCCATACCGGGAGCGCCAGCGCCCGAAGCTGCCTGATACGTGGACACGATCATACGCTTCACGCCAGCAAGCTGGTGCAGCGGCCACGTGGGAACCAGGCCGATGATGGTCGCGCAGTTGGGATTGGCGATAAGGCCGTGATGCCACTTGATGTCGTCAGCATTGATCTCGGGCACGACCAGCGGCACCTCGGGATCCATGCGGAAGGCGTGGCTGTTGTCGACCACGACGGCGCCGCGCTTGACGGCCTCGGGCAGTAGCTCCTTCGCAATATCGTCGCCGGCGGCGCCGAGCACGATGTCGCAGCCCTCAAAGGCCTCGGGGCAAGCCTCCTCAATCACAACCTGCTCGCCGCGGAACTCGACGGTCTTGCCCGCAGAGCGCGCGCTCGCTAGCAGCTTGAGCTTGCCGACCGGAAACTCCTGCTCGTTGAGGCACTCGAGCATCTGGGTGCCCACGGCTCCCGTCGCGCCCAAAATAGCAACCGTGTACTGTTTCATGCTTCCCCCTTTAAAGGCTGTGGCTTTTGCCCGCACGCCGAGCAGGCCGATTATTGTTGCCAGTGTATACAAGAACAGGGCGGGCACGAAACCCGCCCCGTCGAAACGAAACCGAAACGAAACGCCCCGCCGTAGTTTTTGAGGCAAGTCCCAAAAATCTACTGGGATAGCAGCTACTTGTGGAGCGCGGCCGGGGCGGGAGCCTCCAGGTCGGAGACCTTCACAATGCCGTTTTCATCGGAGAAGGCACGGTAAATGGTCTGGATCGCCAGATCGAAGTCCTTCTCCTCCACGCCGATGATGATGTTGATCTCGTCGCAGCTCTGCGAAATCATACGCACGCTCACGCCCGCCTGGCCAAGCATGCCAAACAGGTGGCCAGAGATGCCGGCGCGACCGCGCAGGTTGCGGCCAACGGTAGCGATAAGCGCCAGGCCCTCGACAACCTCGATCTCGAGCGGCTCGACCTCCTGCTGAATGTCGCCCACGAGCGAGTACAGCGAATCGTGCACGTCCTGCTCCTGCACCACGGCGCCAAAGCGGTCGACACCGGTGGGCATGTGCTCGACGGAGACGTCATAGCGCTCGAAGACCGAAAGCGCGCGGCGCATAAAGCCGACACGGGGCTTGGTGCGGTCGCGGGCCACGTTGATGGCGACAAAGCCGCGCTTGCCGGTCACGCCGGTAATGATGGGCTCCGCCTCGCCCTCGTCGGCCGTCTCGCTAATGATGGTGCCGGGGTCCTGCGGCGCGTTGGTGTTCTTGATGACTAGCGGAATACCGGCCTCGCGCACGGGGAACACGGCCTCCTCGTGCAGGACGCTTGCACCCATGTACGAAAGCTCGCGCAGCTCCTCGTAGGTAACGCGCGCAATGGGCTGAGCCTCGGGTACGATGCGCGGGTCGGCAGAGTAGAAGCCCGAGACGTCGGTCCAGTTCTCGTAAAGGTCGGCGCCCAGGCACTTGGCCAGAATCGAGCCGGAAATATCGCCGCCACCACGGTCGAGCAGCTTGATCTGGCCCTCACGCGTCGCGCCGTAGAAACCGGGCATGACAAAGCCACCCTGCTGACCGTACTCCTGCACCAGCTCGGAGGTGCGGTTCATGCTGAGCGTACCGTCGTGATGGAACGCAACGACCGTCGCGGCGTCCAGGAACGGCAGGCCCAGGTACTCGGCCATCAGGCGAGCGGTGAAGTACTCGCCACGGCTCACGAGCTCCTCGGTGGAGTAGCCACCCGAGCGGGCACGCTCGGCAAAGGCCGCGAACTCCTCGCGGATGGGATAGGTGAGCTCCAGCTCGTCAGCGATATCAAAATAGCGCTGGCCAATGTCCTCGAGCAGTTCCTCGCACGACACGTGGTACTTAACGTGCGCGTTAACCAGGTAGAGCAGGTCGGTCACCTTGGTGTCGCCCTTAAAGCGGCGACCGCAGGCAGAAACCACCACAAAACGGCGGGCCGGGTCGGCATCGACGATGGCCTTGATCTTCTTAAAGTGTTCGGCGTCGGCGACCGACGAGCCGCCAAACTTGGCAATTTTTATCATGGCGTGGAGGTTACCTTTCTAAAAGCCTCTGCAAACCTGTTTTGCGCGCTCTGATACCATGGGTTCACCGATTGGGACCAAGGCATCCGAGGAGCAGTGTTATATGGGAACTTATCATAGTACACGAGGACGCACTTTATCGTGCTCAAGTAAGGTGGCAATCCGTACCGGCATCGCTCCCGACGGGGGTTTGTTTGTCTCGGACGAGCTCGGCACCCAGCAGGTCGATATCAGCTCGCTTGCAGATAAATCGTACTTTGAAATCGCTCAAGATGTGTTGGGAATGTTACTGAATGATTACACGGCCGAAGAAATTTCGGCGTGTGTCGACGAGGCTTACCGCAGCACGTTTGCGAGCGAAGAGGTCACGCCGCTCGTCAAACTCGACGCCGCACCGGGCGCCGATGCCCCTCAGACCTATGTGATGGAACTCTTTGGCGGCCCCACAAGCGCCTTTAAGGACGTCGCCCTGCAGATGCTCCCCCGCCTCATGGCCCGCACCTCCGCCAAGGACGGCGGCGCCGAGCGCATCATGATCGTCACCGCCACGTCGGGCGACACCGGCAAGGCCGCACTCGCCGGCTTTGCCGACGCCCCGGGCACGGGCATCACCGTCTTTTATCCCGAGGGCAAGGTCAGCCGCGTCCAGAACCTGCAGATGTCCACGCAGGAGGGCGACAACGTCGCCGTCTGCGGCATCCGCGGCAACTTTGACGACGCCCAGAGCGCCGTCAAGCGCATCTTTGCCGATAAGGAGCTTGCCGAGCGCCTGGAGGCCGCTGGCACCGTGCTTTCGAGTGCCAACTCCATCAATGTCGGCCGCCTGGTGCCGCAGGTCGTCTACTACTTTGCCGCCTATGCGCAGCTGCTGCGCGCCGGCGCTATCGAGGCTGGCGACGCCGTAGAGTTCTGCGTGCCCACCGGCAACTTTGGCGATATCTTGGCCGGCTACTACGCCAAGCGCATGGGTCTGCCCGTCGCCAAGCTCGTCGTGGCGAGCGACAAGAACAACGTGCTGGCCGACTTCCTGACCACCGGCGTTTACGACCGTAACCGCCCGTTCTACACGACCATCTCGCCGTCGATGGACATCCTCATCAGCTCCAACCTGGAGCGCATGCTGTACTTCCTGTCCGATGGCGACTGCGAGCTTGTTGCCGGCCTTATGGAGCAGCTGGCACAGACTGGTCGCTATGAAGTTCCCGCCGAGCTGCTGGCCAAGATCCAGAGCGTCTTTGGCTGCAGTTGGGCCAGCGAGGACGAGGTCCGCGCTGCCATCAAGAGCTGCTGGGACGCGAACGGCTACGTGATTGACCCGCACACCGCTTGCGGCTATCACGTCTTTGAGCAGGTCGCTCCCGCCGAGGGCGCCAAGGCCCGCGTGCTGCTTTCGACCGCCAGCCCCTACAAGTTCCCGCGCGCCTGCTGCGACGCCCTGGGGCTCAACGTTCCCGAGGACGACTTTGAGGCCATGCGCGTGCTCGAGCAGGCAACCAACACGGTCGCCCCGACCCAGCTCGCCGAACTCGAATCCAAACCCGTCCGCTTCGAAGACGTCTGCGACGTCGATGAGATGGACAGTTACGTCGAGTCTGCAGCAAAAAAGATGACTACCAACTAAAAACCCCTTATAAGGCGCCGGCGAAAGCCGGCGCACCTTCTTTTATCAGATAACCCCCGGGATGATGACGAACGCGCACAGCGTGCCTGGCTGTTTAGTTCGTCGCGAGTTCCGCACGCAAAGGAAAGCACTTAATGTGCTTTCCGTCTTGCGCAGGACTGCCCGAGCAGCGAACTAAACAGCCAGGCACGCCAGGAGGACTCACATGATCAAGATCACCGTCCCAGCAACCAGCGCCAACTTGGGCATTGGCTACGACACCCTCGGCATGGCCGTCAGCCTCTACTCACACTTCACCTTTGAGCGCGCCGACAAGCTCACCATCACGGGTTGCCCCGAGGAGTTCCAAAACGAGAACAACCTAGTCTACGTGAGCTTTGTGGATGCGCTGGCCGCATGGGGCGAGCCGGCTTTTCCCGTTGCCATCGACATTCAGACCGATGTACCCGTCGCTCGCGGCCTGGGCTCCAGCTCCACCTGCGTCGTCGCTGGCATCATGGCAGCCGCCGCGCTGACGGGCCACACCGTCGACCGCGCCGAGCTCGTCCGCACCGCCACCGAGGTCGAGGGACATCCCGACAACGTCGCCCCCGCCATCCTGGGCGGCGCAGTCTGCTCTTTTACGCCGACCGGTTCGCTCCCCCAGTGCCTGCGCTACGAGGTGAGCGATCGCTTGCGTTTTATTACCGTGATTCCGCCCTACGAGGTGCATACGAGCGAGGCGCGCAAGGTCGTGCCGCAGGAGATTCCGCTCCCCACCGTCGTATGGCAAATGGGCCGCATCGCCGGCATGACGCGCGGCCTGGAGACCGGCGACCTGGATCTGATTGCCGCCGCCAATGACGACCGCATCCAAGAGCCGTATCGCCGTCGCCTGATTCCCGACTACAACGCCGTGCGCGACACCTGCCTTAACGGCGGCGCCAAGACCATCTGGATCAGTGGTTCGGGCTCGACCCTCATGGCTGTGACCGACGACACCATCGTGGCAAAGTTCTTGCAGGTCAAGCTGCGCGAGCAGTTCCCTAAGTGTGATACGCATATTCTGACGTGCGACACGGAAGGCGCCCAGATCGAATACCTGTAGTCGCCGCACCGTATACCCGCCGGGGAGGCCAGGGGCTTTGCCCCAAATCGTCCTCGGACATGACAGGACCCCCGCTGCGCACTTCGTGCGGCGGGGGTCCTGCCGTCCTGCGGAAAGATTTGGGGGCAAAGCCCCTGGCCTCCCCTACGTTAACTTCACTGGCGACGGCTACAGGAACCTACGCTCTGGAAAGTCGCCGGGCTGATAATTTGGCTTCTATTTGATAAAGGCGCACTTCCCAGCATCTCATTCGCCCTATAACTCTGTTTTAATTTCTAATTGATGATCGATGCGTGACGTCATCTAATTATCTTCGCTACTCAAAACAGCCCCAAGTTTACGCACTAGCGTCTCAACAGTAATTCCGAGTGCATCCGCATAGACAAACTGCTCATAAACCCTAAGGCTGCGTTCCCCGGTCTCGACCTTTGAGATGAACGATTGAGGTACCCCCAGTTTCTTTGCGAGTTCAACCTGAGTGATACCTTGCTCCCGACGAATCTGGGAAAGGCATTTTCCGCATGTCCTGTTAGCATCAACGTTCATGCCGTTTACGCTATATTCCATTTTGATATATCCCAAACTGGGATATATTTATGTCACCAGCCATTCCGCTTATCAAAAATGCCCATCGCAGATTCATAGCTAGGAAGGAGCCTCGATAAACATGAATGACGAGATGAAGGAGCCCGACGAGGAAAAGGCACTCAGCGAGTCCGACGAGCGGAAGCCAGATTTCAAAGCCGAGCAGTTTTCTGATGGTGCTAGCGACACCTCCTCCTCTGAAATTCCGCCATCAAACGAAGATGACGGCGCACGCAAAAATGAAGAAAACGACTCACTTCTAACGCGGGCCATTCATAAATTAGGCAATAAAAAACGAGCGGCAATCGCAGCTGCCGTGGCAGTTGGCATCATCTTCAGTTTGCCCATGCTGTTTCCTCAATTGTTTTGCGCTCACAAGCTATGGGCCAATGCAACCTGTACACGCCCTCGCACATGTAAAAGTTGCGGCAAAACCGAGGGGGAACCGCGTGGACACGAATGGGAAGAAGCAACGTGCACGGTTCCGAAGACCTGTCTACGCTGCGGTAAAACCGAGGGGGAACCCCTTGGGCATCAACCGGGCTCGTGGACTACCGAAGTCGACTACGTAGACGCCACCTCAAAGGAAATACGAGAATGCGAGAGATGCGGAGAGGTCGTTGACACCCGCAACGAGAAGGAAATCACATCTTTTCTTGGCGACGGAAAGTTTTCAATTTCACCTGAAGGCTTTATTGATCGACTTAACGAGGAATTCTCCGATATCCCCAACTGCAGCAGCATGAATGCGGATTACGAACTAGACGATAGCGGCATGGGGCTCGAACTTCAGATCAAAAACGGTTCAAAGATTGCCGGTATTGGAGGCTTCTTTTCGGACTCGAGTAACCCGGTGCTACTCAGCTATCTTGGATCCGAAAACTGCTTCAAAAACATAGTCATGTACTTCGAAAACTCCGACTATGCCGCGGCGACAGCATTGGCAACTATACAAGCAATCGATCCAACACTTTCATTTTCCGACGCTAAGGAGATTGGTGCTGCCTGCGTAGATACGCCAACTGTCAAAAATGGAATTACGTACGCAATCTTAGCTTCAAATGGAGAATACTGGCTGAGCGCCCGAATTGAATAATTAACTTTAATTGCTAAATGCAGACGCCTCTTACTCGCGGCATATTAAAGTTCAGCCCCTGCTAGCATCGTCAATCGAGATATGCCCCGCCGAGCACTTTAGCTTAGCGGGGCATTTCAATGCGTAGGCGGATTGAGATACCTAGAAGGCCTGCATGTCCCCACTAGGCAGCCGGCTTCGCTGCTCAAATTGCCCTTGGTGAACCACAAGTTGAGCAATCAGTGGACAGAATCCCCTTTAGGCGGCGCTGGTTTCTTTGTATTCGAAGACTGGTTCTAGGAGATCTTCGATGTTGCAGTGGAGGGCTTTTGCTATAGCTCTTACGATTGCTACCGAGGCTTCGTTGATGTTTCGCTGGCGCTGTTCGTACATTTGGATTGAGCGGAGTGATACGCCCGATTCGTATGCCAAGTCTTGTTGGGTTTTCTTAAGTCTCTTTCTTGCTAGTGCTAGCTTGGTTTGACGAGGTGTTTTCTTCGCCATATCGCAAACAAGACTCGCCACGCGTTCCTCCGAGGCTTCGTGCCAGGGGTAGTACAGACTGCGCAGTGCGTCAAACGGAACGACATGCAGCAGGTCTTCAAAAGACTCTCCTAGGCGCCACTGTAGATACGCCAATATCCAGCCCGTCCAGTATTCCGGTGTTTTCTCAAATCGATAGGTGCGGTCCGGCATAGACCTGGCTTCATAGCCCGACCTTTCGGCGATCAGTGCGAACAGCTCAACGCCCGATTTTCCCGACACTACCCATGCGTTGCCGCGTTCGAACTCGCGGGCTACACCGCTCAGGCAAAAGAGTTCAGCAACTTCCGATCCTTCTGCCCCATAATCGTTAACGGCATAGTCAAAGCAGTCGCCGAGGTTGCTCATTGCATCCTCAAGGTAATAGACGGGATATGTTCTACTCGGCCCACAATCCGTTAACTCTTGGATCATTTAAGTCAACCCTCCCTGCCATTAAATCCCTAATGTCGATACCTTCGGTATCGAACCCGTTGACCGTATCCAAGTATTTGCGTCGAGCATTCTGCTCACGCTCAAAACGCTTAGGATAAAACTCAGACCCCGAAGCCTGCTTCCAATCGCAGAATCTAATCACCGAAAAAGCGCGCTCGCTCATAAGAGCATATTGAATACCCAAATCACCCAAGCGCATGATACGTTGCAGCTGTCTGAGCGATATCATGCCGCTGACAAACTGTCTTGCAAAAGAAAAATAGGAGTCGTCAGCACGATAGCCCCGAATAACGTCATATGAAGAAATATCAATCAAACAGTTATCGAGTAGAAATCGAAGCCCTTCACGCGCCAATGGCGTTGAAACATTGAACTCTCTGTTATTCGCCAGAATTGCAAGCCAATTGAGAATCGAGAACTCACCTGATTCCAAATCCAAAATCGCAAGGCCATCTAAATCAAGCTCATATCGGTTCGCGATGCCATCAGACTCAGTCCGACATGCCCATTCCATCGCCATTTCCTCATGTGGCGTGCAATAAAACCCACGTCCATAATCGTTGAACTGTCTACACCTATCCAGCGACGGATGCTCGACAACAACCTCCGACCCATGCCATAGCTCCATGCTGACCTCCTAAAAATATCACCTCAGTGATAGTTTACCAATTACTATCACTGAGGTGATATAGACAGGAGCTTTTGGTGAGCGAAAACCCGATTAGAGGCAAGCTTCGGCGATGCGCTTTTTGAGTTCGTCGATACCGGTGCCGGTTTGGGAGCTTGTGATGATTACATTTTCGGCCGGGACGTTGAGCTGCTTTTTGATGGCTGCTGCCTGGCGGGCCTGTTGGGTGCGGCTGAGCTTGTCGGCTTTGGTGAGGCAGACGATAAAGTTGAACTCGTTGCCCTGCAGGTAGTCGATCATGTCATGATCGAGCTTGCTGGGATCGTGACGAATGTCAACCAGCGATACGACCAGGTTAAAGCTGCGCTCAGAGTCAAAGAAGTCGCCAATAAGCTCGGCCCAGCGATCGCGCTCGGCTTTGGAGCGACGGGCGAAACCGTAACCCGGCAGGTCGACAAAGTGCACGTCATCGGCCTCAAAGAAGTTGATGTTGCTCGTCTTGCCCGGCGTACTCGAAACCTTGACCAGGTTCTTGCGGCCAAAGAGCTTGTTCATGATGGAGGACTTGCCCACGTTGGAGCGGCCCACAAAGCTCACCTCGGGACAGGTGGACTCGGGAATCTGCGAAACCTTGCCGTAGCTGGCGACGAACTTGGCAAGCTGGTAGTTAATGGAATCGGCCATGGACACTCCTTGGTCGTAGGTTTTTACAAAACGGACGTGCTATTGCGCGGCGGCGATACGACGCACGATGTCAAGCGTGATGCCGCTCGCGGTGCGGGCGTACTCATCCAGATCGAACTCGCGCTCGCAAAACGCGTCATATGCCTCGTCACAATTATCGCTGATAGCGCGCAGCACCAGGCAATCGACACCATTCTTGGCCGCAATGTGCGCAATTGCCGCGCCCTCCATCTCAACGCAATCGGCATGTGTGGCCCCAATCGCAGCGTTACGCATGGTGTCACCCGTAACAAAGCGGTCGCCCGTAGCGATGGTGCCAACCAGGAACTGCTTGGGATCCTTCTCCGCAGAAGTCTCATCCAACGATGCGTCCACAAACCCGTGCTCGACAAGCACGGCGGCTGCGATATCGACCAGAGCCGGCGTCGAGACAAACTCCTCGAGCCCCGGCGCGGACTCGGCGATGAGTGCCGTATCGGTATCCAGATAGCGCAGGCACTTGCCTATAACCACGTCGTTGATATGAAGTTTAGGGTTTAGGCCGCCCGCGATACCCGAAAACACAACGGCCTGCGGGGCGTATTTGCTGATGAGATGCTGCGTTGCGGCAGCGGCGTTCACGGTACCCATGCCAGCGGTCGTGGCGACCACCGTCAGACCGTCGAGCTCGCCGCTTACAACGGTCAAGCCCGCCTCCTGCGCCTCATGCGCACCACTCAGTTCTTCCTTAATCTGCGCAACCTCTTTTTCGAGTGCGCCTATGATCGCGATGGTCGCCATGCCATCCCCCAAATCCGTGCAAATTGCTTATCCACGGTATGGTACCAGCATTTTGGATCTTTCACTTTTTACGAAGTCGCTAGGCCAACGAGGACCGCACATCATAGAGCGCCTTGGCGATGGCGGCCACAGCCTCACTCGAGCGATCGCTCCACGGCATCGACGTCATGATGCTCATAACATAGCTATGGCCGTCGACGTCGATCAGTCCGGCATCACATGTCGAATAGCAACCGTCCTCGCTGATCCAACCCGCCTTGTTGCGCACCAAGACCTGATCGTCCGCAATGCCATCGCGAATAAACGAGCGCGATGTTGATGCCAGAAGGCCCGACAGCCATTGCGACGTCTCGGTGTCACAGCTCAAATACTCACTCATCTCTCGCCACAACTTTGCCGAGGTGCGCGGGCAATAGGTGGGAAAATCACTCATCGGATCGAGTGCGGTATCGTAATCGATGCCAAGACCGACAATCCAATCCTCGTAACCGACACGGTCAAACGCCGCGCGTAACGCAATAAACGAATCGTTGTCCGAATTAACGACCGCGGCCTCGATCAGGTCGCGCACCGCCTGCCAGCCCATGTTGTAACCACCGTAGGTGCCAAGGGAGTCATCGAGTGAGACCTGGCCCGTCTCGACCAGAGATTCGCAGATGTACAACGCATAGAGCGCCTTGTAGCTACTCGCTCCATACACCTCGGCATCGGCGTTATACGTCACGCCCTTACCGCTCGACAGATCGTAAAACACCACGCCCACATCGCCCAGCTCCTGCGCCCGACTCAGGGCATCCTGGAGCAAGGCAAGGCTCTCATCCTCCAGGGTGGGGATCTGGTCATCAACCAGTGAGAAGGTCTGCACGATATCGCCTGAGGGAATATCGTTAAAGTCCGCCTTCGAAAGCCTCGTCTTGAGGCTCGCTGTCGACAGGGTTTGACTTGCGGTGGCTTTAGATTCAGAGACCTTTTTGTTTTGCGTCTGTACCGTTGACGCATCTGAGTGTGTCATTCGCTCCGACGCGTAGGTTTTGGCGGTAATTCCGAGGATAATAACCGCCGACGTTAGCATTCCAATGGCGGCAATCTTCCTCACGCGAATGCGAACGTCAGCAAGGCCACGCGAAGGCGTGCCCTTCGTCCCATATCTGCTGCCATGTTGCGGCACATACTCGTCCCGCGATGCGTTGTTTCGCACGTGGTCTCCTGGTTGCTACCGTTTATATACGAGCAGCATAATACCGAGCAGGCATTTCTTTCCCAAGATATTCAGCGGCGTTTAAGGCGTCTTTAAAGAAACCACAAGCGTATTTATCCAAATGACACGATTCTGTTGCGCATCTCTGCCCAAAACGCCGTTGCGGTGAAATAGTTCCTGTTTGGACGGCATAGGCCGATACACAAGAACTATTCCACCGCAACTTGACGGGGCTCTTTAGCAATCAACTAGGTGCCCGGAGGCACTCATTTCCCGGGGGCACTCATTTATGTCTGTCCCCAATGAGTGCCCCTGGGGCGAAAATGGATCGCTAGCCGATGGCGTTTTTGAGTTCGGCGCGGCGCTTTTTCATGCCCGTCATGACGGCGCGGCGCAGCTCGGGCATGCGCGCGGTATCCATCTGTGGAACGCCCTCGAGCTTATAGGGAATGCCCAGTTGCTCGTACTTGACGACACCCATCGTGTGATACGGCAGCATCTCCAGACCGACCACGTTATGCCACGGGGCGATTAAACGACCGAGTGCCTCGCACTCCTCCACCGTGTCGGTAATGCCCGGCACCACCACGTGACGGATAACGACCTTGATTCTGCGACGCGCGAGCTCATCACCAAACGCCAGAATGCGTGCGGGATCGCAACCGGTCAGCTTTTTATGCTCAACCGGATCGGCATGCTTAATGTCGAGCAGCACCATGTCGGTCTCGTTGAGAACAGCATCGAACTTCTCGGGGTGGTTGGGGTCAAACGCATAACCGCAGCTATCGAGGCAGGTGTGCACGCGACCATCGGGGTTGTTGTGCATGGCACGGAACAGGTCGGCCAAAAACTCGGGCTGCAGAAGCGGCTCGCCGCCCGAAACCGTAATTCCGCCGCTGCGGTAAAACTCATGGTTGCTCTGGAACTCGTCCATCAGGTGCTCGACGGTCACCATCGTGCCGCCGTTAACAGACCAAGTATCGGGATTGTGACAATACGCGCAGCGCATGGGACAGCCCTGGACAAACACCACAAAGCGGATGCCGGGTCCGTCGACCGTTCCCATCGTCTCAATTGAATGCACACGACCTAGGGCAAATGCGGAATCCTCAGGACGAGCGTCCACACCCTCAAGCGTCATCTCAGCCATTCCCGCTACCTTGCCTTTCATTGGTTTTAGCTACATAAATGCCAGAGTCATTCTAGCCCATACGCATGATGGAGAAACGGTTTAGCGGTCAATTGGGTTATCCTATTTGGCCCCACGCAAGAGCGGCGGGAGGGTTGTCGCAACCCGCCCGCCGCTGTGGCGATAGATATCAATAGACGCCAGGCCTTACGCTTTAAGCGTGAGCACCGCACCGAAGGCGGTCGGGCCGCAATGGCTCGAGATGACGCCGCCAACCTGAGTCCAGGTAATGTCCTTAAAGCCCAGGTCGCGCGCATAGACTTCCATGTCGTCGCGCAGCTCTTCGGAAAGGCCTACCGAATACGCCAGGCCAATGTGCGAGTAGTCAATCTCGCCCTTCGCAACCATGTGGTCAATAAAAGCACGGGCGCATTTGAGCATAGAGCCGCGGAACTTCTTGGTCGCCACGAACTTGCCGCCCGTTACCTCAATGCAGGGCTTAATCTTGAGCAGATGGGCGCCCAGGAACGCGACGTTGGACAAGCGACCGCCTGCTTTAAGGAAGGCAAGGTCGGTGGGAACAAAGCCCAGCAGCACACGATCCATAACGGAATTGGTGAAGGCAAAAATTTCATCGACGGTGGCATCGGGGTGAGCCTCGATATATTTGGCGGTCTCGACGGCAACGAGCGACTGGCCAACCGAAACAAAACGCGTGTCCATAGAGAAGACGTAGTCGCGGCCCTTAGCCGCAATCTTGGAGGACTGATGTGAGCAGGTCGTGACTTCGGAGTACGCAAGATGCAGGATGGTCGCGTCGGGCTGCTCGGCATGAATGCGGTCGTACACGTGAGCAAAATCCGCAGGCGAGCAGCCACTGGTCTTGGGCATAACGCCAAACTCGTTACAGCGCGAGTAAATCTCGAGCGGATCGATCGAACCGTCCTCGACGGTCTCGTCACCAATCGTGACATGCATGGGTACACGCACGATGCCATAGCGTTCGCAGAGCTCCGGCGTCACATCCGAACCAGACTCAACCACGATTACGTACTTGCCCATTCTTATCACGACCTATCTTGACGTTGGCTTTTCAATACATGGCACGCGCCGCCGCACTGTTGCACAACGGCGTCCAAGCGCCAAAGAGACGCCGCCCCTTGCACACAACAAAGGACAGCGTCTCCCTGGAAAACTCCGTGCTTATCTGAGATTCTACACGGTTTATTAAGGAGTGTTACTTATTCCGCAAACGGTAGCTATACGCGATAAACGGTAGTTACCAAATAAGTTTCCCAAACGCTCGACCTATTAGGAGAGTTCCGCCTAAAGGGTGACTACACAGGATTCCCGCGAGGGCGTAATGGGCTTCTCCCCAGAACATTCCGCACTGATATCTTCTGTATTGAAGACGTCGATGATGCACCCGTATAC
>ERZ860322.509-NODE-509-length-28336-cov-3.461405_pt1 | contig 28336 bp, 31 predicted proteins | sample MGYA00509979_ERZ860322 | MGnify/ENA primary metagenome ERZ860322 (study PRJEB30046, sample SAMN00715217) | human gut metagenome | study: EMG produced TPA metagenomics assembly of the A metagenome-wide association study of gut microbiota in type 2...
AATATTATAAAAATAAATTGGCTCATTAATTTTAGATAATCCATAGTATATAGCTTTAATTGGACAACTCTTGCATTTGTCGTATATATCGTCATTGGAATCCAAAGCTAGATTATCAACACATGCAGATGAATTACAGTTATTTAATTCATATTTTTTGGTTTCAGAATTAAATTGTGGTAAGGATAAACAATTTTTATAAACTTCAAATTTTAGTTCAGTTTTTTCAGGGAAGATTGCTGCAATTCTTGAATTAATTAATATTTCATATAGAACTTCAATTTTATCATTTGCATAACTCAAATTGATGATATCTCTAATGCATTGTTTCGTAAATATCTTCCTACGTTTACCATTTTCATCAAAGTATCCAATTTTTTTAAATATTCTTTTATTATCTATATTTTTTAATTCAACATATGGACTCTGAAAAGAGACTTTATATGAACTCATATCAAGACAGGATTTTATAATTTCAAGAAATAAATCATACAAATATGTTTTTTGAATATCTTCCGGTATTGTTAATGCATTTGAGTAATCCTGCTCTTTCATGTTTCGCTAATTCTCCTTCTTAAAAAATTTGCCCCAAAACGCCCCTTTGCTTGATGACCGACTTTAATATAAGATGATTTTAACAGATAAACGGCACAAACGCCATAATGAAAGGAGAAAGATTATGAATAAATTATTATATGAAAAGGTGTACAATGCATGCAATCATGAACTTAATTTATACATGAATAATACAAAATATGCAATGACACGTAAAGAGAAATTTTTTTTGACAGGGGAGGGAACTAAACCGGATTATGTAATTAGACAGATGAGACCACTTTGTATCAGAAATACATCAGAAAAAAAAGAGAACTCGCTTTTATTGGCACCGGAGGTTTTTGAGACGCAGATAGATATTGCTCCTAATTATAATCTTTATGATTTGATTGTTGTGTCTTATAGATATGCAACTTTCTGTTATAAGCAGTTTCCGGCATATGTTGATTATATTGACAGACTTTTTGTGCCTGTAAAATTGTATGACAGAAACCCTGAAAAGGAAAAAGCAAGTGTAGTAGGATGTGTTGGATTTCAGAAATACTGTTATCCTAAAACGCCGGAGCAGTATGTTATTGACATTAATAATGGATACAAACCAAGCAAAGCAGCAGTACAAGTATGTTGTGAGTTGTACAACAATCCGTGTGTATCGAAAACAATCACAGATACAATATGGATTTCGCAGCTTATTAATTATGTAAATACGGAGGAGTAAGTATTATGAAGAATATTCTGTTTATAGGAGAAAAGGGAGCTGGGAAAAGCTCTTTGATAAATGCATTGATTGCAAAAGATGCACTTGAGGTTGGCGATGGAATTAACTTATGTACAAAGAGTGAAACATGGATTAATGTGAAAGAAACTTCGCTAAGAGAATTGCCTGGATTTGATATGTCTCAGTTTGAATTTAATGAAAGAATTCTTAGTAAGGCAATTGAAATGTTGACATATAAAATATATGGTGATTTTAAGTGGAAAGTGGATGCGTTAGTGGTGGTTGTTGATGCTTCAGATGATAATAAGGAATTTCTTGATTACATAACAGAGTGTTTATTTTATAGATGTTACAGGGATGGTCAGAAATCTAATATTGTCTTGGCTATTAATAAATCAGATAAACTTATTAATAGCGAAGCACAGCATATAAATTTAAAAACGGTATGTGATGAACAAGAAAAGTTATACAAAGATTTCTTTAAGAAAAAATGTGTAGATGTAACATGTGTCGCATGCTGTACAGATGGAGATTTGGAACATATTGATGGAAGCTACAATATAGACAGGCTGTCTAAAGAAATTATGAGAAAATGCGAGGTATAAACAAATGTGTAAGATTAAAGATATAAAGAATTCATATATGATATTTGCAAAGAAGAATGGAAAACAGCTGGATTATTATATTATGGGGCTAGACAGAGATGAACATTACTTATTTAGCAGGGATTTTTCTGTCAAATGCTATCAAAAATGCAAATCAGGGATGCCAATTAATAAGCTTCTTCACGATAAAAGTAAGGATACCGCATATATGAAAATGATTAAACGACTTAACTTTATGATGCCGTATTTCAGGGAATATTATGATCTTGAAGTGACCTAAAAATTAGATATGTGAAAGGAGATAAGTTTATGTTATTTGGTATATTGGGTAAAGTGTTATTAACTGCAGCAGCTACAAAGACAGTTGAAAATGTAGTGCCAAAGGTTATTGAGGGTGCTGTTATTGGAAGTGGAATAATTAATAGCAGTACATCGGTATCAACAAGTGTAGGAAGTAAAATTGTCAGGGATACAACAGAAAAGGCATCAGAGCAAATGGTGATAAATGCGCTGTCATATGTAGTATCAAAAAATCAGGAAAAGGAATTAAAGGAAATACAGGAAAAAGCTGATAAGAAAATACAGGAAACAAACAGCCTTGTGTCACAGACTAATGAAGCATATGTTAATAAAGTGAAAGATACAAATTTGCTAAGAAAATCTGTGTATGAGAATTGTTTGATACCAGCAGCTGATGTAATTCGCCAGATGAATGTATATGGCATTTCTGATAATAAAACAATAATTGGTGAGGTGACTACAATTGATAGTTTTAAATTATCAATAGATAAGTGTAAAGCGAAAGCAAGTTTCATTGGTTTATTATCTTCTTATTTCGGTGCAACATCTTCATTTGCTGGTGTAGGTTTTGGTGCTGGATATAATTTTGGTTTACATACTGAAATAAAAAAAGCGGAAACAGAGTTAGCTAAAATTGAAGTTGAGTGTGAGAAAGCTAATATTGAATGTACAAATAGGAAGTTCATGATGCGGAAGATGGACATGACTAATGAAGTTGTAATACAACTGACCAATTATCTAAGAGCACTTTATATGAGAGCGACCGAAATAATAAATACAAAGGGATATATGTCGTATTGGTGGAGTGAAGACGATAAGAATTGCGTGCGTTCATTCTGTAATGTAACTTTTGCTTTGGCAGATATAATTAGTGCAGATTTATTAACTCAAGATGGAAAATTAAATGAGAGCTATATTGATGCTGTCAATGAAAAGAAAAAGATCATTTCGCAGGAGGGTGAATAGATATGGCAGAATTATACGATAAAGAAAATGAGGAGCATATTGTTAATGGCTATGTGTTAAGAAATGTAAAAACTTCAGAACATCGTGGACAATATGATGCCAAAATGCATAGAAAATTGTATGACGATCCAGCAAAAAGAAAACATTTTAAGGAAGAACAGTTTGGAAACAAGAAAACAGTTGATGATATTTATACAAAAAATAAATTACATAAAAATGCAGATGCAGCAGATAGAAAATATGGAAGTAATCATGCCAATTCTCATAAAACGCATGTTGATCATACAACACCGATTGCGGTTGTATATAAGAATATGAGAGATAATCCATATGTTAGCAATGAATCAATAAAAAATGTTGCGAACAATGAGGATAATTATAAACTTACAAGTGGTAAATTTAATCAGTCTAAAGGTGCAAAGACTAATTCACAATATGTTAAAGATAATAATATTACAGGAGAAGAAAAAAGAATTTTATTATCAGAACAAAGAAAATCAGAAAAAGCGATATTGAAGGGCATATGTAAGGAAACAGTTAAAGGAATGAATCAGGTAGGCTTAACATCAGCCAAGTACGGAGGAGCAGCAGGAGCAGTATCATCAACTATTTATAATGTTCAGGCAATTGTAAATGGTGATAAAGATACTATAGAAGCCGTGGTGGATGTGGGGTTTGATACAATAAAAGGCGCATCAACAGCATATGTAAATTCATTACTTATGAAAAATTGTGAGTGGGGAATGACAAGTGTAGCCAATACGATTGAAAAGAAAACGGAAAAAACTGCATTTGAAAAGCTGGGAAATAAAATAAGCTCTAAGATGCTTAATGTAGCAAAATCAGACTACTTAGGAATGGCTTTTTCAATAGTAATTGATACTGGGAAATTAATGAAATTATATCTAAGTGGTGATATAACAGCGGAAGAACTTATGAAATTGTTAAGTCAGCAGGCGGCCAGTATGTCTTCTTCTATTTGGCTGGGTTGTGTTGGTGGTATTGTAGGTGGCGTATTAGCGGGGGCACCAGGTATATTTATAGGTGACCTTATTGGAAGCATGGTAGGAGGCATGTTAGGTACTCAAATATATAAGGAATTGGCATCGGTATTCAAAGCTGATGAAAACATAGGAATGTATAATTGCATTGCAAATAAGTTTAATGAATATAATAGGTCAATTGAGAAGATGTATAATTACATGGAGTTATATTATGCTGACATTATTAGAAGATCATTTACAGGGATGCGTGATGCAATTATGAATAATGATGTTCATAACTTTTCGGTGTGTTTGGATAATATATGTAAAATGTATGGTACAAAACTGGCATATGAAAATAATAAAGATTTTGACCTTTTTTGGAATAACATGAGTATAAAAAAAGAGTGGGAAATACGTTATTAAAAAGTGTGTAGAAGGAGTATTTACGATGGAAAGAGAAAATGAAAATCAGAATAAAAAAGATGAAGAGAATGAATATGTTGATTTGAAAATACCATATTTATTTCACATAAAATATAATTCCAAACAAGTGTGGGATAAGTTACCGGAGGAAGAGAAGAAAGATTATGCAGATTATGAAGAATATTATTTAGAATGTAAATCTATAAAAATAGGAAGCATAGTTTATCCACTTTTATTAGTATCAGTTATTTTTTTTGCAATAGTGATGTTATTATATTTGATTTATTTAGTTTCCGGATATAATGTGTTTTCATTGTTGGTATAAGGTAATTTAAGGTGATAATGAAATGATAAAAAGGACTGATAATGTTTTCTTGGAAAACCTACAAGATGTATATTATCAGTCTCTTTAATATCAAATTTAAAGAGGTGTGAAAATTTATGTAGCTGTTAATCTGTTTTTATAAAAAAATATCTTCCACAAGCATATTAAGATATGCAGATATGCGCAACATAAACTCTGCAGAGGGTGGAGTATCGCATCGTTCAATACGACTGATGGTTCTTTCGCTATACCCTGTGGCAATAGCAATATCTTCCTGATTTAAACCTCTTTCCTTTCTGATTTGCCTTAATTTATTTTTTACCATGAAAATCACCTTTCACAAAATAGAAATAATGTCACTGAATACTGCTTATAAATAGATTGTTGAGAGTGGACCAATCAGGAGTACGGTCGTCTTCCATGTTTTCAAGCAGATTTTTGTAATAGGCAATATTCTTTTCAAGATAGTCATTTAATGGAGTAATTTTAATTGCCTTATCACTCTCTGCCATGGTGATTTTTAGGCTAATCAATTTTTCTACTTCAGGAAGAAGTTCCTTATCAATAAATGGCTTTAAATCATCGAAAAGAACTGGTGGCGTACACTTCCTTTCTTCAATCCATTTGCATGCAAGAATAGGTCGGAGTACATAAAAATACTTTTTGTATTTTACATAGTTATCAAGCAAATATTCGTTAAAGTTTTTATTAGCGGTACCATAATAATGGTACATAGTTGACTTACAAGAAAAATATGATTTGGCGGTATCATATATCTTTTCCCACATTGAAGTTGTGTAATATACGACAGGGGAGTTTGCCCATTCAAATACTGTTGCATTGGACTTATGAATTTGTTTAAGAACCTTTTTTAAGTCCCATCCATTAATATCTAATACTTCATTTAATTCCCAATCAATAAAATCGTTGGTATCCTCTAAGCGTAAGTAATCATTTTTTTTGCGCACATATATAAACCTTACATCATAGTCACTATCGGGCGACGCAAAACCCCATGCACGGCTGCCGGATTCTACTGCATGAAGGATAATAACATTTTCTTTCTCTTCAATTTCATGCAGCTTATTTAAAATTGTTTCTTTTATTGTATCTGTATCATATTTCATTTCGTATCACCCTTTCATTTACAGACATTACATATTCCTGTACTTTGTTCATATCCGGTTCATCAGGAAGAGATGTATTATTTGCAGCGTAGAGAAGTTTCTTTTCATATTCTGACAATATATCATAAAATGAGCTGTTGAATGTGTGATCGCTGTTTTGGTATTTTCCATTTCTGATATCCATAAGTATGTCATGTTCATTTTCTCTGTAGGTGTTAATTTCCCCTTTTTCAAGAATATCTATAGCCATCATAAAAAGCCGGATAAGATGCATGGCATGTTTATTAAGGTGTTTATCATCTTTTTTCTTATTACGCTTTCCAAGTTTATCATAATCCTTAACAACATTTGTCATTTCACTAAGCATACCCTTATAGTCTCTTAATGGATAATGGTTTAAATTAGCATCAATAAATATTTCTGTGTTTAATTCCGGATTTATGGCTGTATCTATATAGATTTTAAGCTTACCATTATCAAAGGAGTTATAAGCAGAGTTGAATCTGTACATAGTATTTTTTACAGAGTTAAATATATGTTGTTCTTTGTCTGCCTGAGGATAAGAATCTCTTGCAAGTGCATTTTCCAATCGTCTTAGCTGTGCATCGGCATATCCGCCAAAAGATTGTACTGCACGTTTTGATAAGAAAATCTTCTTATTATTTAAGAGTTCTTTACCAATATTATTAAGGTAAAGATAATGTTCTCTTTTTAGCCCTAAAAGCTCAATAGTGTTCGGGTTGCAGCTAAGAAGGAGTTTAATAATTTTATTAAATGCATAAATTGTTGTGTCGGTATTAGTGTCAACATACTGTTCATATTCTGTAAGTCCTATGAGATCAGATTTTCTGTTAAGTGTAATACCCCTGACATCTATATCGCTTTCATCATTATTTGTACCATATGAATAACTGCCGGCTAATCCTAGCAGAATTATATTTTTCCCAAGATGTTCATCTGTCTTTAAGAAACTATATTCAGGTGAATTCAATATATTTTTCGTAATCATTTAGCCCTCCGAATCATTAATTAACTTATCATCAGCTTTTCCAATAACTTTTCCCAGTATATAAAATCTGTCATTCTCCATAACGCGAATAGGAGAATAGTCTTTATTAAGAGATATGAGATAAGTACCGCTTTTATCAGATAGTAATTTTTTAATATAAGCTTCTCCGTTTAGAGAGAAAATTCCTATTTCGCCATTATCCAAGGTGTTCTGTTTGTATACCCATGCAACTTCTCCGCTAAAGAAGTCAGGTTCCATACTATTGCCGCAAATCCTGACACCGAAGGATGTATTACTCGGTATAAGTTTTTCATCAATATCAATTGTTTCCTTTGGACCATCAACAAGAAAGTTACCGGGACCAGCAGAAACAGCATTTTCATATATATCAATCAGTCTTCGGATGGAGATTATCTTATTATTTTCAGATTCGTACATGTTTGTGGCATGAAGTATATCAATAAATTCAAGAGCTTTTTGTTTCCCCGATTCATTTAAGCCATTAAATGGATTGTTTGGGTTATTACCAAAATACTCGGATAATGGATCAGATATATTAAGGAGTCTGCATACGGATAGAAATGCAGATGCAGTTGGTTCTGTCTGGCCATTCTCCCATTTGGAGATACCTTTATTTGTTATGTCGAAACCTTCATGCTTTAACATGGCTGATAGCTGAGATTGAGAAAGCCCATTCTGTTTTCTATAAGTTGATATAATTTCCCCTATTGTATGCATAAATTCGTCCTTCCTGCGAAGATAATATTATATTTTTGTTTAATGTAAGTATATTATAGCGGTATAGAAAAAGCAAGTAAAAATCTCTCAAAAAGAGAAAATAGACAAATCTGTCAGTTGACAGTCGCCAAATAGGAGAATTACACTCCGTATGTAAGTTAAAGGATAAGAGGTGATATTTTTGAGTGACAGAGTTATTTTACATTCAGATATAAATTCCTGTTATGCCACGATAGAGCATCTTCATCATCCGGAACTTGTCGGAAAGCCACTTGCAGTAGGAGGAGACCCGGAGGCAAGGCATGGAATTGTCTTAACTGCGGATTATCTGGCAAAGAAAAAAGGTGTTAAGACTGGTATGGCACTCTGGCAGGCAAAACAGGTATGTCCTGAAATTACATTTGTTCCGCCTAATATGGATTTGTATCTGCGATTTTCAAGAATGGCACATGAGATATATTCAGAGTATACAGACCTTCAGGAGCCTTACGGGATAGATGAGTGCTGGCTTGATGTTACTGACAGTAAAATTATAAAAGGCGATGGACTTACAATAGCCAAGGAAATCAGCAATCGTATGAAAAAGGAACTTGGTGTAACAGTAAGTATTGGAGTGTCATTTAATAAGATATTTGCAAAGCATGGTTCAGATTATAAAAAACCGGATGCCATAACCACAATGTATAAGGAAGAATTTAAGACAAAGGCGTGGCAACTCCCAGTGTCGGATTTATTGTATGTTGGCCGTGCAACTAATAGTAAAATGCAAAAATATGGAATCCATACAATAGGAGATTTAGCAAGAACAGATATAGACTGGATTACTGGTATATTTGGAAAGATGGGAGCAATTCTTTGGAGTTTTGCGAATGGATACGACGAGTCCCCGGTAAAGAAGGAGAATACATCTGCTCCGATAAAATCTATTGGTAATGGCACTACAACACCAAGAGATTTAGAAACAGACGAAGATGTAAAGATTGTATTATACAACCTGGCAGAGAGTGTTGCAGCCAGATTAAGAAAAAATGGATTTAAATGCAGGGTTGTAGAAATCAGTATAAGGGATAACAAACTGATATCGTTTTCAAGACAGAAAAAACTTCAGAATTCAACTAATATTACAGGTGAGATTGCGCAAAGTGCCTATGCTTTATTTAAAGAGAATTATTTATGGAATAATCCAATCAGATGCCTTGGAGTAAGAGGTGCGGATCTGGTTAATGATAATTACTGGGAGCAATTAGATATTTTTAGCAGTGCTGAATACCGGGAGAAATTGGTGAAGGCAGATAGGGCAGTTGATGATATTAGAAGAAGATTTGGATATTTCAGCATACAGAGAGGATTAATGTATAAGGATAAAAAATTATCCCATCTTGATTGCGAAAGTATGCATACTGTGCATCCACATACATTTTTCGGATAAAAGAGCCCGCTATAAACATAAAAGGAGATATTAGGAGCGGGCTCAAGAGGGGGGATAAACTATTTTGAAAATAGATTCCATTAATATTATATCAAAAATTTATATGAGGACAAGATTATATGAGTGATAAAGTATATGTTGATGTATTACCAGAATTTACAAAAGACGGATTACTCATTCCAAAGCAGATTACCTGGGAAGATGGAAGAAAATATGAGATAACAAGGGTGGTTGACATTAAGAAAATGGCGAGTACTAAGGCAGGTGGTGTAGGGGAGAGATATCTTTGTGTGGTGAATAATAAGAGAGTGTCGTTATATTATGAAGATAATAATATGTGGTTTATGGAAAGAGCAGAAAAATAATAAAAAGGGACAGGCCTATCTCCTAAGAGATAGACCTGTCTGTTTTTCAAGATTTTTTAGAATAAACATGGAAATGTCCTTATGATGATAAGGAACAGTTATAGTGTTGGAATTGCCTTCTTTACCAAACTGATAATGAGAGCCGACAATTCTAATAACCTTCCAACCATTTGATTCTAATACTTTCTTTAATTTGCGAAATGTCATAAGTAGCCTCCTTGTAGGACAACAGTTAATAGTTACAATAAAAGGCTATTTAGCTGCATAGACATACTTATTTACTTCGCTATAGTTATTGTAAAATAAAAAAATAAAAAAATCAATAAAAGGTGTTGACAAAGAATACAATACGGATTACAATACGCATTGTAAACAATAATACGCATTGAAATCTTCATTGAAGAAGAAACGGAGGTATCGTATGTCTGATTTTAAAGAAAAATGTGGTGATGTATTAACAGGTGGAGCTACAGGGGCAGCTGCGGGAGGAAGCATAGGAGCTGCTATAGGTGCAGTAGGGGGACCAATTACATCTGCTATAGGTGCAACACTTGGTGGAGCAATAGGATGTATATGTGGTTTATTTTCTGATTAAGGATTTTAAATATTTAATGGTGATGTGATATTTGCGAAGGTAGAAATCACATCACCTGTAAACAAAAAAGGTAATTGAGGTGAGCTATGCAAGAGAATTATGTATATCCAGCTAATATTAGAAAAATTAATAATAGGATAAGAATAGAGTTTATAGATTTTCCAAACATAATAGTTGAAGAAAATACCGAAAGTGAAGCAATAAGGGCTGCACAAGAATGTCTGGCATTGGAAATATTAGATTATGAGAGTAAAAATAAGAAGATTCCACAGTCAAGTGATGTTGATGCTGGAGCAATATATATTCATATATGGATGCCATATTTTAGAAATTCTTCCAAGGAAGTATATGTAAAAAAGAATGTAACCATACCACAATGGCTTGATTTGTTAGCTAAGGAAAATAAGATAAATTATTCAGCAGCGTTGGTAAAGGGAATAAAAATGGAATTAGGTATAGATATACGATAAAATAATTTACAATTAATTAATTTATGGAAACATTAATTGTATTTTCTTTTATTATTGATGGAGGTGAGAAATAAAAAATATATAGTATAGTTAGACACATATATGGAATGAAATAGTTGTAAAATGATGAAAGAAACTTGGAGGTATCGAAATGTTAGAAGGAATAGAAGTTGTAAAAAACATTGCTAAAGCAGTTGTTGCAATAATTGAAATATTTGAAGATTAATGAAAAGAAAACAAGATAATGCTTAGTTAAGATGATAATGAGGAGGCATACGAATATGTTTGAGGTATATGATGTTGTAAGAATGTATAACAGGGATAATATTTTTTCTTTGGCTGGAGATAAAGAAAAGTTGCTGTAATCATATTTGCCAGCAGAAACCATTGAAACAAAGACGAAATATAGAGGTGAAATATTAGAATGGAAAAGGATAATAAGTCATTAATATTACATTTTGCTGAAGAAATAAATGCTATAAACGATTTAGCTGGTATAGAAAGAAGTTATTTAAAGAATTCTAAGAACCTTGATAAAGATATATGTAATATGCAGGTCACATTATTGACAATGTGTGTAAATAGAGAAATAAGAATTTGCATGGATGGAAATAAAAATATTAAAAAATTTTGTCTTGATATTAAGTATAAATATAATGAATTTAATAGAAATATAGTAAAAGATATTAAATTATCAGAGCTAAGCAAAAAGGGGAAATTTATCTTTGAGAGGTATTTAAACAAGATTGTAGGTTGCTTACTAAGTGGAATTAAGCATGAGAAGTTAAATAGTTATGAACGCGAAGAACGTGTGAGAGATAACATGAAAGGATTGATTACACATAATGTTGCAGATATAAAATGCACAATAGAGCATGGTATCGAAATTCCATATATGTACATATTAGCGTGGGATTTACCTAATTTGTATAAGGATATGAAGAATATACATTTAGATTACTCAAAATTAAATTTTGTATCTGAAGAAAAGGCAGAGGAATTAAATAAGACATCATATATTCGAAATCTGCATTCCAATATAATAGATTACTTTAGTCATATTAGCGATAACATGATTGATATATTACTTCATAATGAGTCGTATGCGGACGATGAAAAGGAGAAAAAAGATAACTATAATAAAAAAAAGGGAATACTAATTAAACCATTAGTATTTGAGAAAAAAAATCGTTTAAAGGATTATTACCTACAATAAAATTTGTGGATGAAAATGATGGTAAGGAACAAATAAATTATAAGGATAATAATGAAAATTTTGATTCAAAAAGAGAAACATTAGATCGAATTCCTCTACTGCCTAAATATATAAATAAGAACGATTTTGAGGTTGATAAAGCTATGGATATGATGGTAAGACTTGTTCGAAAAGAAAACGAAATAAAAGAATATGACCTTTCCCAAGAAATAACAAATTTAAGCGATCGTATTATTGCTGTTTGTCGTTACATAATTGATTACATTAGACACGATAAAGATAATAAGCTGTTGGTAATGGATAAAGATCTAGTTGTTAATTATTTAGAAATAATTCAAGTAAAAGCAAACTGTTTGCCTAGAGATGATAATGAAGATAAAAGACAAAATTATATTAATGTGCTTGTAGACAGTATTTGCAATTTTTGGACATATGAAACATTCGGAAAGTACAATTTAGAGAAAAATGTAATTGATAAAAATAAAAATATTATAGATTATGAACGCTATGCATGTTTTTCGGCTTTAAAAAATGCCAGAAACTGGATTGCACATCCTCAAAATAATCAGAACTTTGATATTATTTTTTTAGTGTTTATCTTTGCAGTTTCAGTAAGATTTCTGTTGAAGCAAAGACTGGTGGAGGATTTTTATTTTGGGTATGGAGAAAAAATGAGTAAATTATTTGAAATTGTTCCAACGGATGTAAAAGAATATGAAGAACTTGATGAACAGACAATAATTGCTGCATATAAGAAGTTATACATGGCAGTAAAGATGAACTGTTTTGAATATAATAAAAATTATTTTGATACACAGCTGTCAAAAGGTGGATATAAGGATTTTTCATTTGACTATATTAAACCTCATGATTTGTTTGCATACTTAGGAAATAATAAATCAAAATATGCTGGTAAATTGTCACAAGGAGATGTTGGAGCTTCATTTTGGTTAGCATTGCACATGCGGTCTTGTTCGGAAGCAGAAAAAAAGGTATTTGATAATTCTAAACCTGATTTAACAAAGCATTTGATAGGAATTGCTAATATAATACAAAAGGAATCAACAATATTAAATATGTGAGTAATTGCAGATATTTTTCTTGATTTTAATGGTAATGCCGTGATACGCTCATAGTATAATTATATTTAATCTAAATTCTCTTGTTGAGAATGATAGTATTTCTGTGTGGATTAGTGACATACGGAACAAGGAAGCTATTAATGAATATCGGTATAATAAAGCCTTTGACTGCGGTCAGGGGCTTATTTTTTTACCATATTCTTATATAGAAAATTATTAAGCTTTAAGCTAAAGGAGGTGGCCGTATGGCAGAATTAACAAGAACCATTGATGGGAAAAAGATATCAATTCACTTAACCCACGATGAATTAGTGATGATTGGGCATGAGTATTTTGATAACAGGGCAAAGGAAGACATATCCATATACCTTGAGACAAAGGAAAGTGGCAATTTAAGTGAAAGAGATATGCAGTTAATTACGGACGATTTTAAGGATACTATTGAAAACTGTATATTAAGCGAAAAAGATGAGTGGCTGCAAGCAATATTTGACAAACGAACAGGGAAGAAGGTGGATGCATTTGGCTAGAGGAACATTATATAACATATTAAGACCGCAAAGGTTTTTAGAGGTTATAGGTCAGGATAATACAGTAAAGTCAATACAAATGGCGTTATCTAAGGGGGTGCTTGAGCATGCCCTTATTTTTTATGGTCAGACTGGCGGAGGAAAGACTACTCTTGCAAGAATAGTTCAGTTGAATTTGTGAATGTAACAAAGAAATGGAAAAAATAGAATGTTTAAGATTTATACCAGGGCATATGATTATGCTCTGGTTTTCTTTTTTTGCCATTAATAAGGAAATAACAACATTTATTTTGCAAATCAATAGGTTTATTTATTAATGAAGTGACTATATAATATGTTTATAAATCAAATGAATGTATATACAGAAGAGAATGGCAGTTAACTATAAATGATTTAGTATTTGATTTTAGAACAACAGATAAATTCATATTTAATATGAGATCAAAACGGATAGTGGGGTAACATATGGGAAATTTATATGCGGATTTAAAGCAGGGCTTGGAAGAAGTAATTGAAATTGAGAAAAATAGAAAGCCTAATAAAGACGACAATAAAAAATATCCAGATAATAAAATGTACGGATATATTGATAAAAGTAAAAAAAGACGTGTAGTGCTGGTATATAGTAGAAATAATTTATCAAAAGGCATTTTTTCAAGAGCTGATAATCAGGAATGGAAGCTAAAGGGTAAATATGAGGAAAATGGTATAAAAATAGAATATTTGATAACTGTACAGGGGGATTTTAAAAATTTGTTTTTAATCAAGGATAAACAGATAAAAGTAAAAGGCGGAATAAATCACTTTGGTATAACAGTAAAAAGAAAAGGCGATAAGATTCCGTGGGAATTAAGGAAGAATTTCGAAAATGCTACTGTTTACATTAAGTGTACAGGTAGCTATGTGAATATTAGAAGGAGAAGAAAAAATATTTATAAAACATGTATGTCAGTAAATATCGGACATAGATCATTAGAAATATATGAAAAGCAGATAAAGGCAGGACAGGTGAAGGATGTCAGTACATCGCTTGGGCAAATGCGGGCAAAGTATGGCTTATGATAACTATAATATGTTTGGGTAGAGTAGAGTCAGTCGAAAGGCTGGCTTTTTTTAAAGTTAATTAATCCAAGATTCATCTGGCTATAAATCTCTCTATTAATCCATCTCAATCAAATCATGCTCTCAGCTATTGTCATTTTGCTTTGTTTTATCGTTTTTCTAGTGATTATTACTGTTATAGACATTAAGCTTATGAATGTTTTTACAGAGGATGATATTCATATAAATGAGGTGTAAAGTACTTTCAGAAAAGAGAAGAAATTGAATAAAATAAATAACAGGATTTTAAGCTAACTTAATTTAAGACAGGAATATTCTATTTGAGGTTTGTTTTTGTAAAAAACTCTGTGATTTGTGATATAATTAAAAAATATATTTGTGGATTTGTATACTTTTGTAAAACAATGATTGGATGTGGGTTTATTATGTGATGTTAAAACATTATTTAGACTTTCATAGATGTTAATTAAGGGAAATATATGAGGAGCTGTGATATATGAGTAAATCAGTCGATGAGATTTTAAAATTAATAAAAAAAGTCAGTGAAAAAAGCGCTGTAGTAATAGGAGATATTATACTTGATGAATATGTCTATGGTATTGTGGAAAATGTTTCGACTGGAATACAGATTCCAATTATAGAAAAAAAGTCTGTTGATTATCGTTTAGGAGGAGCAGCTAATGTTGCAGCTAATGTTGCAGGTTTATGTAGAAATGTAACACTCATTAGCAGATGTGCAGATGATGATGCTGGGAGTATAGTAAAAAAATTATGTTCATCATATCATGTTAATTTAGCGAATTTTGGAACTGAAAAAACAACTGTAAAACAAAGAATATATATTGACAATCAGCAGGTATCGCGAATTGATTCAATTGCTTATACGGAAACTATTAAAAATGAATTGATGTCAATATTATCGTCGCAAACAATAGATTTTGTAATAATTGCGGACTATTTATATGGGGTTATTTCACAAGAAGTATTGGATATTACAACATCCTTTTGTGAGAAGAAAGGTATACCTATATTTTACACTTCAAGGAATTTAAATCAATTTGAAATTACTGATTATCCGATTGTTGTTGTGAACATGAATGAATGGAATCAATGGAAAAAGTCTAGTAGATATGAAAAAGCTTTTATCACAAAAGGGAACAATGGAATATGCTATAAATTTGGAAAAGAAATTGTAGAAAGGATGGCCAATAAAAAGTATCCGATAAATGTCTCAGGTGCAGGAGATACTGTATTAGCAATGATTTCCGCTTTTTATGGTGAAAATAATATTTCTGTCGACGATATACTTGTTATAAGTAATCTTGCAGGAGAGTTAGCGGTAGAGAATGAACTTACATATGTATTAAGTAAGCATGATTTAGTTGATGCTTTGTTTGAGGAATGGACCCAAGAGGATTGTATCAATAAGATTGTAGATATCTCTTTAGCGCAAGATGTTGTTAATGCTTGGAAACAAAACGGAGAAATAATTGTCTTTACAAATGGTTGTTATGATTTATTGCATTTAGGTCATATAAAATCATTCCAGTATGCTAAAAAATATGGTGATAAATTGGTAGTAGCCGTAAATTCAGATTCTTCGATAAGACGACTAAAGGGGAAAGGTAGACCTATCAATAATAATGACGAAAGAATTAATACTCTTGCGTATTTAAGTATGATTGATCTAGTGATTGGATTTGACGAAGATACTGCAATTAATGTTATAAAGGCTATTGAACCGGATGTTTATATTAAAGGTGAAGAGTACAAACATAAGAAATTGCTTGAAGCAGATTATGTTAAAAAAGTTGAGTATGTTCCTATGATAGAAGGAATATCAACTACGCAGCTTATCAAAAAAATTTTTGAGGCAGGAGAAATAGATGAGTAATGGTAATGTAGTTGAGGTATTTGTACCTGGTAGATTGTGTATATTAGGTGAGCATTCAGATTGGGCTGCCGGATATAGAGTGCAAGAACATGATATTGAAAAAGGTTATGCATTAGTAGCAGGGTTAAATTTAGGAATATACCTACGAGGTTATGAAAATGAGGGCTTTTCATATGAGTTTCAAGACAAAAAAATAAATATATCAAGGGAGAAATTGTTGAGTTGGACTTCAAAGAATTTTTTTGAATATGTTATATCAAGTGCGAAAGTTATTCATTCTAAATATAATGTGCCTGGTGCAAGAATTATATGTGATAAAATGACTTTGCCAATGAAAAAAGGGTTGGCATCAAGTGCAGCAATTTGTGTTGCTGTGATTAGAATTTATAATTTACTTTATGATTTGAAATTGTCAGTGGAAGATGAAATGACTTTAGCGTATGAGGCTGAAACTTCAACGGGTTCAATGTGTGGAAAAATGGATCAAGTGTGTGCGTATGGGCAAGGTATAAGAAAGGTTGTTTTTGATGCAGACAAAATAGAGACATTTCCATTGAGCATAAGTAATGAATTGCAATTCATATTGGTTGATTTAGGAGGTGAAAAGGATACAAAAAGAATATTAGCTGATTTGAATTGTGAATTTACTGAGGAAATAAATACTGGTAAACATAAATTAATTACAGCCATTGGGGAGAGCAATAAATACTATGTTGAAGATGCATGTAGGTATTTGATTAGTGGGAATACAGAAGAATTTGGTCGTGTACTAAATAACTTCCAAAATAGTTTTGATGGAAATGTTGCCTGCTTTTCAGAAAAATTGAAATCACCTAGATTACATAGATTAATGGACTATTGTAGCAATATTGACGGGATTGTTGCTTGTAAGGGAGTCGGTTCACAAGGGGATGGTATGGCACAAATTTTATTAGATGACCACCATTCAATAAGTAAGATAACTAAGGATATTAAAAATAAATTAGGGATGGATTGTTATTTATATAGAGTTGGACAAATTGGACTAAATGCTATTATTCCAATTGCTGGAAAGGGTACAAGAATGTATCCGTATACAAAGATTATAGACAAATCAATGCTTCCGATTATATTTTCTGGAAAAGTATATCCAGCTTTATATTTGATTATTAGAGAATTATATTATAGTAGTCAACTTGAGAAAATCAATTTGATAGTTAATGAAAGTCAATATAAAATTATTAATAAACTGGATAATCTTTTACGTTTTGAAGGAATGTCCATTAGACTGGTGTGTACGGAACAAATTGGAAAAGGGTTTGGCGGTGCAATATCAAGTTCTGAATGTTTGTATGAACCAGGATTTTCAATGGTGTGTTTAGGCGATTATGTTTATAAGAGCAGAAAAATTGGTGACTGTACTAAGCAGTTGGTTGATTTTTGGAAAAAAAATAATAAATCTGTAGTTGGTATCAAATCGATTTTGACAACAGAGACTGAAAAATTTGGTGTCGTATTTGGTGATTGGATAACAGACAATGTAATTCGCATTTCAAAAATTGTTGAGAAACCGGACCCTAAATATGCTAGGCAGAATTTAATGATGGAGCATAATGGAGAAAAATGTGTTTTTGCATTTTTTGGCCAATATATCATTGATAATGATATATTACGGAGAATGTCAATGTCTGGGGATGAAGAAATAGGATTTTCCGAATTTTTGAATGAATATGCACAAAGACAAGATGTGTATGCATTGATTATTGATGGAGAAAGTTTTGATTTAGGAAATCCTAAAGACTATTATTTTTCATTTATTGAATACGGAAAGGAATAAATATGCAAGAACTTGATGAGTTATATAAAACAATTCAAATGGTAAAGTCAGAAACTGAATGTGAGAAGTCTCCTATTCCTATTTTTTCGTTTGAGGGACTTCCTGGTGCTGGGAAAACTACACAAATAAAACTTGTTTCAGAGGCTTTAACTAAAAAATATGGTAAGTCATATTATATTGATTTGCCAACGAAGTCACCAATTGGAAAAATTATGAAATCTTTATATTCAGATGAACAACGTTGGAATGAAGTAAGAATTCAAAGTCCATGGCTTAATCCTATAATGATTTCAGCTGATTTACGACTTGCGATAAAAAGGGCTGTTGAAGAAGGCACTAACTATGCGTTTATGTCTAGAGGCGTTTTATCAACATATTACTATAATTTAGATGCATATGATTCTGACGAGAATAGGGCATGGCATATGATGCAAGAGCATATGAAAGCATTTTATATGCCTGAAGCAATTATTTTTATGGATATTCCTGAAGAAGATGCATATGCAAGGGTGGTAAAAAGAAACAGAGGTCCATTGCGGAAAATGGATCAACTAGAAGAAATGAGTAATGATAAAATAAAACTTCAAAATTATCTGGCAAAAATGCCAGATATACCAGTGTATTACATAAATGCTGTTGGAACTGAAGAAGAAGTAACTAATAGAATAATTGAAAAGTTAGAAAGGCATTTATAGATATGAGTGAAGTGATATATGGACAATATGATTCTAATGAATATACATTAAAGAGATTTTATGAATCTCAACTTCCAAAAACAATAAGAGATGTGATGATGAAGTTGAATCAGAATAATCTAGCAGTTTTTAGGGGTGGATTGGCTTTTGTTTATTTATTAAATGAAAGAGAATATTTACTGAAAGATTTAGATATGATTGCACGTACTCAGAGTTTAAAAAAAATATTAGAATATTTGGTGGATTCGGACATTGTTTATGTTAATAAAAATACTTTTGGAGATACTGTTATTACAGCTTTTTGGGGAAATATAGATGATTATTATAAATTGGATATCTTACTAAGTGAAGAAATGCCATGTGTATATGAGAAAAATATAGACGGGAAAGTTTTACATATAGTGACACCTTCATATTTATGGCGAAATAGAATTGAAAAGATAGCAGAAAAAACGATTAGAAAGCATGATGATAAAAAAACATTAAATCATTATTATGTTGCAAATGCTTTAGGTAAGTATCTTTATAAAAATAGGTTAGAGTTAGACGAAAATGATGTAGATGCTGTAAGAAAAAAACTATATGCTGTTCAAGAGATTCTATCAAGATTATTACCAAAGATGGACGTAGAAGAATTTGTAAAGCTTCATTCTGAACTGGTTAGGAGTCGATTTTAAATGAGAATACTGTTATGTCAATTAAGAAATCATGGTGATATTATAAGAATTTTTCCTTTAATAGATGCAATAAGGGCAATACATCCTGATTGGTATATCGGGTTTACTTGCTTTGAGGATATGATTGCAACATGTAAACTAAATACTAATATAGATATTATTATTCCTCAACCTCGTTTTTCTCCTGTAATAGACACAGAAGGTGGCACAAGGATTTTAGATTGTTCAATGTTTCAGGATGTTGTTGAAACAGTCAGAAGAGAAAAATTTGATGTATATGTTGATTTTCATGGGGTATTTCAAAGTGCATTATTTGGAGCTATGTGTGACATTAAAACTAGACTGGGAAGAAGTCATGAAACAGCAAAAGATGGTGCTTCTTTGTTCTACACAGATATATGTCAAATTAATGAAAAAGAAATAAATAGAATGGAACGCCATTTTACTGTTATAAATAAATTGTTTCCGGAAATTATTCCATTAACATTTAGTAGGACATTAGGTGAGAATATAGTTATTTTTCCTGGAAGTAGTAAAAAAGGAATTTTAAAAAGGTGGAATGTGGATTATTATGTTGAACTTGTGAAAAAATTAAATTCTCATGCGAATGTCGTTATTGCACTTGGTATCGAAGAACAAGATATTAAGTCTGTGTTTGAAAATCAAACTAAATGTATTGTAAAAGTATTTTCAGAATGGAGTCAAATTGACAATGAAATTAATAATGCAAAACTCGTGATAGGAAATGATGCAGCGTATGTTCATTTTGCAGTGTGGAAGAGAATTCCAACAATTGAAATCTGTGGTCCATTATCTCCAACAATAAATGGAGTGTGGAGATATGGATTTGGTGAAACAATTTATAATCCACTTCGATGTAAATGCCCTAATTTATGGCAAGGGATATGTAATAAAGACCATGAGTGCATGGATGCAATTTCTGTTGAGATGGTATATAAAAGTGCAAAAAAATATTTGTAAGGACTGATTGTATGAAAGAAAGAAGAAAAGATTTTAGTGTTTTTAGAAAAAATGAAAATATTAAATATTTGGATTATGCAGCCACGACATTTATGCCTGATCAAGTAATAGAACGATGGGTTGATTATCAGCAGAATATAGGCGTAAGTTGTAACCGTGGAAATGGGATTCTATCTGATCTTGCAGAGCAGGAATATAAAAATTCAAAAATAAATATTTTGAATTTTTTTAACGCGGATGATGATTATGATTTAATATTTGGGAAAAACGCGACAGAATGTTTGAACATAGTTGCATATTCTTTGGAAGAAAAAATTAAACGAGGAGATATTCTTTTGATGGGACCATATGAACATCATAGTAATATTTTGCCATGGGAAAAAGTTGCAAGGGAAACTGGTGCATGTTTAGTTCAATTACCATTATTAGAAACAGGCGAAATAAATTATGATTTTTTTGATTCGCTAGAAAAGAATAGGATTAAGGTTATTAGTATTTCGATGATATCAAATATTAATGCCAATGCTATTGATTATGACTGGATTATAAAAGCAAAACGAGAATGTGATGCTCTTATTATTTTAGATGCTTCGCAAATGGTAGGACATCGTCGTTTAGAGTGTAAAAAAATCAATGCTGATGTATATGTAATGTCGGCTCACAAAATGTATGGTCCTAAAAATATAGCGGCAGCTATTGTGAAAAAACAACTTATAGAAGAAATGAATCCAATTTTAGTTGGAGGCGGAATGGTTTGGAATTCTTTGGGAGCAGTGCCAAGGTGGCAATCTGGTTCTAGAAAATTTGAAGCAGGGACTTTTGATGTTGGATTAATTTGTGCATGGGCAGAATCTTGTGATTATTTGAAGAAAATAGGAATGGATGCGGTTAGTGAGTCTGATAAAAAGATATGGACATATGTTAGTAATAGATTAGATAAGAGTGTTTTTTCAGTAATTCCCGGAGCAAATGTTTTTTCATCTATGGTTTCTTTTGTTGTTAATTCATTTCATCCGCATGATGTTACAGAATTGGCAATTTTACATAATTTTGAAATTAGGACAGGTCATATGTGTGCACAAGGGGCTCTAGAACAGTTAGGGTATAAAAGTATATGTAGATTGTCTTGGGGAATAGGAAGTGATATATCAGATATCGAAGCATTTGTTTGTCTTGTAGAAGAGGAGATTATAAATGGTTAATAACAAAAAAGCTTTATGGGCTCCTGATATAATTAAGGAATCAAATGGCATTGCATGCGGAGATGTATTGTTGATAAATGCATATAGAAATGAAGGGAAACTAATTTTTAGTTATTATGGAAATTCATGTAACGTTGCTTCAAAAGTGGCTAATTATTTACAGGACGTTTTTTCTGGAAAAGAAGAAAGAGAAATTTTAGAGAATGTAGAACGATTAAGATGCGGACGATATACGGAAGAAGAGCAATGGATTAATGTATTATCAACACGAAGAATGGGATGTGTAGAATCTCCAGTAGAGTTGTTATATAAAACTATTATGGAGAATGCTTTGTGTGAAATAACTGATAGGGAAAAGTCTATTCTTGCTTGTGATGCATGTGTAAGCACAAAACCAATAAACTGGAGACCTGCGAAGAGTGGGGAAAGCAAGGTTGGATTACATGAAATTGCTTGTGAATTAAAAAAAATGGATAATCCAGTCGAATGTAAAATTCAAAAGTTAGGGTTATGTAATTTAACTATTAAAGATCAGAAAGACTTTGTTCTTCGCTTCGAACATATTTCAGATAAAGATTTCAAATTAATAAAAAAACTGCGATTGGCAGTTTTATTGTTTAATAATGCCAATAAGTATAATTTAGCATTGGATAAAAGGGTAGAGGAGTTAGCTATTAAGCAAATTGTGAGTTTAAATGTTGCTAATGAAGAAATAAAAAAAGTAAACAAATATATTAGAAATACCAATTTGCATATCGATTCTGTAAAAGGCGGAAAAACAAATCAATTTTATCCAGAAGGAGTATATCGGACTCATATGGATTTTGATTATTTATCTACAGATTTTGGAGATGCCTTTAAATTGATCTCATATTTAATTAATGAACGGCAGTTCAAATTAGTGGTAGGTGGATCTGTACCTTTTTCATTGAAAGTTTTAGCAAGCATGGATAAAGATGAAGTGTTGACAGGCCATATTCATCTTGAAAAAATATTGCAGAACAGATACCAAGTTGTAATTGACATTAATATGGGTGGTTTTCCTTTAGGACGAACTGGTATTATTCAATGCGATAAGAAGAACAAAATAGAAATAGAAGATTTAGTATGTATTACAGTTGCTCATTTATTTAAACACGAGCATGCATTTATGAAAGACATTAATGATTTGTATTATCTTTTATCTTCTGAAGAATTGAACAAGGAGGTGCTGGTACAAAAATTAAAAAAGTATGAGTTGATTAATTTGTTTTCAGTTGTCTACCAATTTCTAAAAAAAGAGATGTTACTAGAAATGAATATAGAGTTTGAATATAAAGATATTTTTTCAAAGAAAAGAATAGATTCATGGCCAATGTCTAGAAAAGCACATTTTTATATAAAGGCCAGGGATATGTTGGAGTTAAATATTAAACAATTTGGTAATCAATTAGGACTGCAAGAAACAAAAAATCAGATATTAAACGAATCTGGCAAAATAAACACAAACAAGTATTCAGGATTAGTATCCGTTTTAAATGTTAGGATATATCTTTATCCAATAGTGATTTTTAATAAATATGTAAATTTTGAAGATGTTAGTGGATTGAAAAGTATTGGACATGGTATGTATCGGAAAGAACAAATATTAGTTCTTCCAATTGGTTTGTTTTTAATTCAAGATAGCTTCAATAATGAGTTGGACAGGAATATTTTAAATTCTAAGATAGAAAAGTTAATGAATGATTTGAATTTAGATAACACGATATGTAACTTTGAGTATGTTATGGAAGCAAGAAAGGATACTTGGTTGTATTAATGTAAGGAGCGATGCTATGAAGGAGATATGTATAGTTACATATACTAGAAGTACTGAAGGATTTACGGATGAACTAGATAGAATTTGCAAATCATTCTATAAGAAGTACAATAACAGATTTAAAATAGTTATATGTTGCGAAGAATACTTCCAAATTGATAATAAAGAATATTTAATAGAATTTATCAAAATGGGCGGAACGAAATATAGAAGACTAATCAGTTTAATGGAGCAAGACGACTCACAGTATTACTTGAGTATTGATAATGATATTACTGGAAATATAGATGCGCTAGTAAAATTTGTCGATGAAATGATAACAAAGGATTATGAAGTTGGTTGGGGGAGAATAAGAGCAAAAAAACAAAGCAGTTTTATTTCAAATATGGTAGCTGTTGATAAGCTTCTTTCTCACAATATTATTAGACCTTTGTTGTGGCATTTAGGAGTAGGAATATCTATTCCAGGACAAGTGTTTTGTATAAAAGGAGAATCCTTTAGGGGTAAAATAATTGAATTAGATACTTTTTTGGATGATTTAGCTTTGGGACTCTATGTAAATATTAATAAAAGCAGAAAATATGTAATATCGAACATTTTAGGTGAAGAAGAACCAAATGGGAAATTTTCCGGTTTATGGAAACAACGTTCAAGATGGGCTATTGGATATTCAACGATTCTCAAAGCTGTAAGGGATAAGAGAGAGTATAGGAGCAAGGTAATTATCCATGGAATAAGTTATCATTTTTCTTGGATACTGAATTGGTTAATTATTGTACTGTTGACTGCATTTTCATGGCCTTTGGCTATCGGATATGTGCTGTTAATTGGCATATTTATATCAAAGAAGGATATGAGTTTGCTATTTTATTCAGTAGTGTATCAGTTTTTTTTTCCAATATTTCATATTAGATGGGGAATTACATTAATTGAAGAAATGTCAAAAGGAGAATAAGATATGTCAGTTATTTTTGATAAGTATGTAATAAAAGAAGAAACATATCTTAAGGCATTAATTTTGAGCCGTGGGATTGTATTTTCTGATAATGTTTTAAAGATTGCCGCTGTTGAAAAAGCAAAGGGACAAAACCTTGTTTATAATATGCCATTTAATGCCTCTAATTCTAGGCCACAAGAGTTAATAATAAGAAATGTCATTGATTCATATGAAGTAGTGGTTTCATGTGTGGCAAGTAATTTGACAAGTACTCCAATACTATTAGATGCAGATGATGAAGGAAGGCTGTTTGCGGTATCTGATGGTGAGAGAATAGAAAATATTGAAATAAATTTTGTAGAAGAACCGGAATATTATTCAAAATTGCTATCAAATGGAGAGCTAGTTAAAAAATATGTTTCAGCATGCGGATTAGATGAATTAAATATTATACCTTGGAAGGGATGTGCTATTTCAAGAGGGTGCAGGTTTTGTGGTATTAATAATTTTATAAGGTCAGATGAATTATCTGCACATAAGATATCGAAAAATAAAAATGAATGGAATCGGGTTTGTGAAGCGTATCTAAACAATTTAACGGAAGCAATAATAATAGCAAAGCAATCAGAATGTTATAAGAATCATGCCCATGTTATTTTAATTGCTGGAAATTTGAGTAATGAAAATTTAGATTTTGAGACTGAAGTTTTTTCGCAAATTGCTGAGAGAATAAATCCTCTTGTAAAGAGTATATCCAAAGAGGGTATAGTTGTTGTGATAACTCCACCCAATAATATGGAATATATAGATAAATTAAAGGCTGCGGGAGTTGGGAAAGTAGTATTTAATCTTGAAGCCCTAACAGAAAGTGGATTTGAAAAATATTGCCCAGGGAAATATGATTTGGGGTATCAATTTTTTGTTGAAAGATTGAAATATTCTGTTAATACATTCGGAAAGGGAAATGTTTGGACAAACCTTGTCTTTGGATTAGAAAAAAAAGAATTTGTATTGGAAAAATGCGAATGTCTGGCAAAAGAAGGTATTGTTATTAGCGCTAATGTCTTGCATTTAGATAAAGGTAATACTTTGGATTGTAATGTACCAACGACAAATGATGTGGTTGATTTCTTTTATAAATTAGAACAAATAAATGCAAGAGAAGGATTTGTTCCATTTTACTGTTCAAAAGCATTAAGAACAAGTTTGTCAAACGAAGCTCATGATTTGAGAATAAAGATGCAATAATAATTGAATAATTTTAAATTATTATGTAATCGAGTGATAAATTTTATTTGCTTAAGGAGTTGATTGTATGAATGATTATAGTATGGTTAAAGAGTCTCCAAATCCCAAAGTAATTGCAATGTTATCTGGAGGGAAGGATAGCATTGCATCAGTTATTTTATTGAAAGAGAAGGGGATTGATGTTACTGCTATCCATTTTGTTCATAAATGGGGAGCTGAAATTCCTACAGAGGAAGCAAAAAGAATATGTAATGAGTATAATATTCCGTTGATTATTAAAGATTATACTCAGGAATTCTGTGAAGCGGTAAATGGATATACTGCGGGAAGACCATGTTTAATCTGTAAAAAACAAATGTACAAAGTTTTGCTAGGGTATTTATCATCAAATGAATATGGTTGGCTGTGTATAGGGGATAATTCAAATGATAGAACAACAATAGCGAGAATAAAGAATTATATTAATGAAGGACACTCAGAAGATAGTTTATTATGCAGTGGTTATTTTGGTTCAGAGATGGGAATTGTATTACCTAAAGGAATGAAGGTAATTAGGCCGTTGATTAATATGACTGCTAATGAAGTAGAAGAATTTCTAAAAAGTGAAAAGATTAATATTAAAAGAATAAACTCAACAGGGGATAAGTATTTCGAATATCATAGAGAAGGGTGCCCTGTTCAATTTGCAGATATTGGTGTCAAGTTGAATGAAAACTTGTATGCTGATTTAAAGACCTATAATGACTGCATTACTGAGTATGCTAGACAAGAAGGAATATTGGCATCAATACATATGCCATCTACATTCATCATCACCATACCACGAGGATTTGAAGAGCAAGCCGCTGAGTATTTAAAAAAAAGAGGATTAATTGTAAATGACGATATTAATTCCTCAGATATTCCATTTAGAGAAGAGCTGGTCGCTTATGTATATGACTTGAATAATAATATATTAATAACTTCCGCGTATAAAAAAGTATTCAGAAGATTTTTAGAAAGACTAGAATTATTTGGGAAAAACATTAAGATAAATTGTGTGGATGAAAATGTGATTTGTATATATAATGATGCGCATACATCGCTTGAAATGAACTTGAAATTTGATGTTTCAGAGGCAACGATAGTATATTCATATAATAAAGAATCTAGTGGCAGAAAAAACAAACAAGTATTTGATAATTTAATTCTAGAAATGTTTAGGACAAGAAAATATAAAGTTTGTTAAATTGAAAGCATACGTAGATGTATATAAAAATACAGGAGTGTTATATATATCCGTTCTTGTAAAGAGTATTGCAGAAAATTGCACATAGGAGAAGAAATAGAAATGAATTTTAAGGTAATTGAACATATTGCAACAATTAAGAAATGGAAAACTGTTTCAATAGTAAGCGCTACATAAACCACCGTATGATTCATACAGTCTGATTTTATATTGAAATCAGATTTCTGAATGTTTATTAAGGCTACATGTTTCCGGCATCATCTCTGACCATGGCATAAGGTCTTCAAGTATGCTTTCGGGCTCATTTTTGTAGTCCAGCATCTTTGTCATGACTGTTTCCAGGTAAAGACGGATGTTTAATCCATTAACCTTTGCTGTTTCTGCAAGCGTATATACTATTGCACTTGCGGTTGCTCCCTTTACTGTATCATGAAATAGAAAGTTCTTTCTTCCCATAACATAGCTTTTGACAGCTCGTTGGGCTGCATTATTGCTTATGTAGTGCTTACGTACGAATTGTACAATTCGTTAAAATCATACAACTTGTGCAACTGGATTATTACTGTTATAGCAAATTTTTCGGAGTATTTGTAGGTACATGGGTTGGAGCGTTTACGTAGTATTCACTAAACATTATTGATACTGGTATGATTCTGTGCTTGACCCTGTCACGGTTCATTTTGTAATAGCTGATTGTGATTGCACGCTGTTCCTGAATGTAGTTGGAGAGTTTCCATACATTATCAATCACGCTGTCGCAGTCTGAGCCGACTTCCTCATAGTTAAACATTTCTTTGGCAATAAGCTGTTCAAGGCGTTTTTTGTCTGAATAGCTTGTATGTGTTTTCAGTTTTCCGATTATTGTGAGCAGTTCTTCGTGGCTGAACGCCCGGCTTCCGATAAGCACTTTAGCTATGGCAAAAAGCTCTTTGTTAGAAAACAGATTGTCCATCTCTAATGTGTAGCAGTGGTCTGAAGCAGAGTATTTTAACTCAGCATTGCCAAGAATATCGCGATAGTCGGCAAGGAATGCTTTCAAATCGTTAATATCTCTTGTTATGCTTCTTGTTGACACATTACTTTCGTCGGCGAGTGCGGCTACCGAGAGAGATTCGCCCTTTAAAGCCCGAAACAGCAGTTTAAGGACTCTGTCAGCTTTGTAATTCTTATATTCATTATCCATATCCGATGCCTCCTGATATTGATTATACTATATTCGATTTCTCTCGATTTACTTTATTAGAAGAATTGATAATAGGAGATGATTGCTTTGGAAGTGTAGATGAATTCAATATTGATGGGTTGAATGAATTGAAATCATTGAAGATAGGAAACAATTCATTCACTCATTTGAAGAGT
>ERZ860322.513-NODE-513-length-28204-cov-4.611993_pt1 | contig 28204 bp, 24 predicted proteins | sample MGYA00509979_ERZ860322 | MGnify/ENA primary metagenome ERZ860322 (study PRJEB30046, sample SAMN00715217) | human gut metagenome | study: EMG produced TPA metagenomics assembly of the A metagenome-wide association study of gut microbiota in type 2...
TTACTCCTCATCCACCGCTATCGCGGTCCCCCTTCTCCCGCAGGAGAAGGCTATACGAAAAAAATCCCACGGTGCTCCGTGGGATTTTCTATATTCATTTTACAAAAATTTCGGTTTTCAGAAGAGATGAGAGCGAGCCGCCGACAAATATTTCAAATTTGCCGGGTTCCGTGACGCGCTTTCCGTCATTGCCGATGAAGCCGAGATCTGCCGCGTTCATATGGAATGTGACGGTCTTTTCTTCGCCTGCGCGAAGCGCTATCTTGGAGAAGCCTTTCAGCAGGCGTATCGGGGTCATTATCGAGCTTACAGTATCGCGCGTATAAAGCTCCGCTATTTCCTTGCCGTCGTAGCTGCCGACATTCTTTATCCTGACGGAAACCTCAAAATCCTCATCGGGAGCTATCTCCGATTTCGAGACGGAAAGGTCTGAATATTCATATTCCGTATACGAGAGACCGAAGCCGAAATCAAAGAGATTTCCCTCCTCGACATCGCAATATCTGAAATAATGCCAGCCGGGATACTGCGCATAATAGCAGGGAAGCTGCCCCGATGTTCTCGGGAAAGAAATCGGCAGCTTGCCGCTCGGATTATATTTGCCGGCTATAAGCTCCGCCGTGCAGAGACCGCCGAGGTCGCCGCTGTTGAAGGTTTCGATAAGCGCATCGGAAAGCTCCGCCACCTCACCTACGCAGAGCGGCTTTCCGCATACGAGAACGGTGACAATCGGCTTGCCTGCGGCTTTGATTTTACGCGCAAGCTCATTCTGCCTGCCGGTGAGCTCGAGCGTGGCACGATCCTTGCATTCGCCGTTGAGCGTGATATCATCGCCGAGAACGAGAATGACAATATCGGCTTCCTCTGCCGCCTTTACGGCAAGCGTCATCTCGGCTTCATCGCTTTCATCGCCGCGCACGGAACAGCCCTTGGCATATATTACCTCGGAATCGGGGAAGATTTCTTTCATTCCGCGGAGTACCGTGTAGCAGTCATTTTTTATCGGATAATGCTCCGATTCGGGGCGATGGCTGAAATATACCCAGTCGCCGAACTGCGCCTTGATATCGTCCGCATTCGGACCTATCACGGCTATTTTCTTCGGCGCATTTTTCAGCGGGAGAATGCCGTTATTTTTGAGCAGAACGAGACTTTCACGCGTCAGCTCGCGGTTTATTTCTATATGCTCGGGGCAGGCGATGACGCTTCTCGGCAGGCGCTTTCTCTTGCCGTCGAAAAGCCCGAGGGCAAATTTAACGCGGAGAATATTTGCCACGGCTTCATCTATGATGCTCTCGTCTATGCGACCCTCGCGCACCTGCTTCACTATGGAATCGCAGAATTCATAGCAATTCATGCTCATATCGTTGCCGGATTCCACGGCGAGTCTTGCCGCATCGTCGAAATTGCCCGCGACGCGCTGTTTCTTTATCAGATGATAGATATTCATCCAGTCGGTGACGACAAATCCCTCAAATCCGAGCTCATCGCGCAGGATATCGCGCATAAGAGTGCGATGGGCTGTAAGCGGAGTGCCGTCGATGGAACCGTAAGCTGTCATGATACTGCTCGCACCCGCCTTGATACATTCGGCAAAGGGAGGAAGAAATGTTTCGCGCCCCTTTCGTATCGTTGCCTCGGTATCATATGAATCCTTGCCGCCTGTCGCTTCTCCGTAGCCGATATAATGCTTGAGGCAGGAGATGACAAGCCCGTCTTTTTCATAGCCGCGGACGATGGCGGCACCGAGCCTGCCTGTAAGATAAGTATCTTCGCCGAAGGTTTCATCCACGCGTCCCCAGCGCGTATCGCGCGCAAGGCAAAGCACGGGGGAGAATACCCAGTCAAGCCCGTCGGCATTTACTTCTTCGGCTGTCGCCTGTCCCATTTTTTCTATCAGCTCTTCATTCCATGAGCAAGCCATGCCGAGCTGAGTGGGAAATACCACTGCGCCGTTGAGAAAAGCATGACCGTGAATTGCATCTATGCCGAATATCGGAGGAATTTTCATGCGCGTTTTTGCCGCGGCATCGCGAACCGCATCTGCATCCTTGCCGAGTACATGGAGAAATGAGCCTGCGCCCGCTTCGACGAATTTTTCATATGTGCCCTCGGGATATTCCGCAACATTGCTTATCTGGAACATCTGGAGAACCTTTTCTTCAAGCGTCATCTCGGAGATGAGAGACGCTATCTTCTTTTCGTTTTCGGGATTTTTCTTCATAAATTGCACCGCCTTACTGAATGCGTTTGATAATTTATTTTACCATCACGAGGGTAAAAAGTCAACATCAAATGCCAATGCAGGCGGTATTTTTTGGCAAATAACAAGAACGGAAATAAAAAATAAAATTTTTATCGATTTCGGTGAGAAAATCAGCGAGTTCTTACGACTAATTAGTGTAATTCGGAGGAAAACTATCCGAAAAAGAACCAAATACCCGCAAAACGGCGTAAGAAAGGCAGAAATTTAAAATGAAAAAGATTATCGCACTTATCCTCGTGGCAGTTATGCTCACGGCACTCGCATCCTGCGTGAAGAACCCCGACAACGAAAGCACTTCGTCTTCATCATCGACAAGCGCAACAACAGAGTCTACAAAGAACGAACAGACAACTGAAACAACAGAAACAACAACCGCAAACAATCCTGTTACTCCTCCCGAAAAGAAGGAGCTTGCAGATATAATCAGCGCTACCTATGAAAAGCACCCGATTTCAATCGGCGTTTCCACAGAGCAGCTTGACCCGTCGGAGATGGATGCGGATACCATAAGATATCTTGCGAGCGTCACCGGCGTTGATAAGATTTCCGAATTTTGCGTTTCCGGTCCTTTGATGGCTCCTCCCGCATACGAGATGGTAGTTGTCCGCGTAAAGAATGCTTCCGATGCCGAAGCCGTGGCTAAGGAAATGCTCGAAAATTCAGACCCCGGCAAGTGGATATGTGTTCGCGCCGAAGCGGTACGCATAGGCGTCTGCGGCGACACGATAATGATGGTTATGTCTTCTGCTGAGGAAGCAGGTGCTCTCATATCCGCTTTCGGTGAGGTATGCGGCGGACTTACACTCACTCTCGAAAAATAACGAACCGAACTTAATTAAATAAAGCAAGCCGGAATCTCCGGCAGAAAGGGGACGATATGAAAAACTTTTTTATGGCTGCTGTTGCGTTAACACTCTGTATGGGGATGCTCCTCGGAATCACCGCCTGCGGGGCGGTCAGAGCATCTGATTTGCTTTCGCTCGTTACACCGAATGAGGTGGGCGGCAAGGCGAGCGATGATGAGTTTGCCGCCGCGTATACTGACTTTGCCAAGAAGCTTTACGCCGGCTCGGCGAAAGATGACGGAAATGTGCTCATCTCGCCGCTCTCTGTCATGCTTGCGCTCTCGATGACGGCAAACGGCGCCAACGGGGAGACTCTGTCGGAGATGGAGAGGGTTCTCGGCGGCGATATTCCGCTCTCGGAGCTCAATGAGTATCTTTACACTTATGCGAAAAATCTCTACAGCACAAACGATTGCAAATTGAGCATCGCAAACTCAATCTGGTTCCGCGAAGGGGTGAATGTGAAAAATCCGTTCCTCCAGGACTGTGCCGATTACTATGCGGCACAGCTCTATCGCGAGCCCTTTAATCAGGCTACGGTAAAGAAGATAAATCTCTGGGTCCGCGACAATACCGATAAGATGATAAACAAGGTCATCGACAGTATCGAAAGGGATACCGTGATGTATCTGATAAACGCCATAGCTTTCGACGCGAAATGGGCAACGAAATTTGAAGATACGAGAAAAGATGTCTTTACTAATTCAAAGGGCGAAAAGGAAAATATCACATATCTCTGCGGCGAGCGTCACGGCGGATATTTTGAGCTTGATGACGCAAAGGGAATAGCTCTGAATTATAAGGGCGGCAGATACAGCTTTGTTGCCATTCTCCCGAATGATGAAAACGCTGATATAAACGGATATTTTGCTTCGGCTGATACAAAAAGTATCATCACTGCGATAAAGAACGCGAAAAATAACGGCACGGAAGTAAATCTTCGCCTGCCGCAGTTCAAATTCGATTATGAAACGGAAATGACGGATATTCTCTCCGGAATGGGTATGCCGAGGGCGTTCTCGTCTGCCGCGGATTTTTCTAAAATTTCAGATGAACCCCTTGCCATAAGCCGCGTGTTGCACAAAACACATATTGAGGTTGATAAGGACGGCACAAAGGCTGCAGCTGTTACGGTTATCGGGGTGAAATGCACCTCCGCGGGACCTGCAGAGAACCCGATAAACCTCTTTTTCGATCGTCCGTTTGTCTTTATGATAGCGGATAACGAAACAGGAATGCCGATATTCGTCGGTACTCTTGCGACGGCAAAATAATTTAAATACCTCGCTTTGAAGGCGACGGAGCGCATTTTTGCTCCGTCGCCGCTTTTATTTATGAAAAACACTTGAAAAAATCAGGCATAAGGTATATAATAAAAATGTGATAATTAAGAGGATTTAACATACGGGGGAAAAAGAGATGAAGGTACTTGTGATAGCGACAAGCCTGCGTGAAAACAGCAATTCAGATATGCTGGCAAAGGCTTTCATGCGCGGAGCCGAGGACGCGGGGCACGAAACGGTCTACATATCGCTGAAGGGGAAGAATATCGGCTACTGCGACGGATGCCTTTCGTGTCAGAAAACAGGCATATGCACAATAAAGGACGATATGACGGAGATACTCGAGCATATCCGCACAGCCGATGTCATAGCTTTTTCCACTCCTATATATTACTATGAAATGTGCGGTCAGATGAAAACTCTGCTTGACCGCGCAAATCCGCTCTACGGGACGGAATGCAATTTCCGCCGCGTATATATGCTTTCCACAGCCGCCGAGTATGTCGACAGTGTACCGGACAGAGCGATAGCGGGGCTCTGCGGCTGGATAGAATGCTTCCCGAAGGCGAAGTTTGCCGGCTCTGTATTCAAGGGCGGCGTAAACGAACCGGGCGAAATAAACGGAAGCCGAAAGATTATCTCCGCATACGAGGCGGGAAAATCGGTAAAATAAGACGATAAGAAGATAAGTAAAAATGCCGTGCGAAAGGCAAATTCTCATAAGGATGTTTTTAAGAATCCATCTAAATCTGCCGATTGAGAGTGCAAACAAAAACACGCAGAATTCAGAAATGAACTCTGCGTGTTTTTGTCTACACTTTTCGTCCTTGAAAAACAGCCGAAAAAATGGTATAATTAATTCAGAAAGAATAATCTCCACGGAGGGCTCGCCATGCCATACGACCAAAAGACGCGGGATGCGCTTCAGGCGTACTATGAAACGCATGATTTTACCGGAAACATCCCTGCCTTTGATGACAAAAAATATACGCCCGCACAACTAAGGAAATTGCAGAGATGTTTATACAACCCCGAGACTTTTTACAGTCTGGGGCTGTTTTCTGTTTGCAGTCTATCAGAAGCGTTACCGCGCATAAAAACGGGGGAATCGATATTAAGGTTCGTTCTTTATAAAATCTTAACACCATTCGTAAAAAATCTAATGCCATCTTTACGGGAAATGTGATAATATAATGCCGATAAATGAAATCGAGGTATTTTGAATGGAAATACTGAAAAGAAAACTATCTTCGTTTCAAATAATACTGCTGGGATTTGCAGGGGTCATATTACTCGGTGCATTGATATTAACTCTGCCGATTTCTTCAAAATCGCATGAATGGACTTCTTTTATAGACGCGCTTTTCACTTCGACGTCTGCTGTATGCGTAACGGGACTTGTTGTGTTCGATACCGCAACGCACTGGACGATATTCGGGCAAATCATTATATTGTTGCTAATTCAAATCGGCGGTATGGGCGTTGTAACAATTGCAGTTTCACTTGCTGTTGCCTCCGGTAAAAAAATCGGGCTGTTCAGCCGCGAAACAATGAAAAACGCAATTTCCGCGCCGAACGTGAGCGGAATCGTTCGGTTGACCGGATTTATAATCAAGGGGATCTTTTTGATTGAAATAATCGGGGCACTGATTATGCTCCCTGTGTTTTGCAAGGATTACGGCGCAGAAGGTATATGGATGGCTGTTTTTCACTCCGTGTCTGCATTTTGCAATGCCGGATTTGATATTATGGGAACCAAAAGCGGCGAATTTACTTCTCTGACTCACTACTCCGCACAACCGGTTATCAATATTACGATTATGCTGTTAATCATTGTCGGCGGTATCGGTTTCCTTGTATGGGAAGACATTTGCAAACACAAGTGGCGAATAAGAGAATATCGCACGCAAAGCAAACTTGTTTTGATTGTTACGGCTGTGCTGATTGTTTTCCCCGCTGTTTATTTCTTCTTTTTTGAATGTGGCGATTTACCTGTAGGAGAGCGCATACTTGCGTCTTTATTTCAATCCGTAACGCCGAGAACGGCAGGCTTTAACACGATAAATCTTACCGCAATCAGTGATACGGGATTATACCTGATGATTATTCTTATGTTGATAGGCGGTTCACCGGGGTCAACCGCAGGCGGTATGAAAACGACAACGATAGCGGTTCTGTTTTCTTCTGCTTTTTCCGTTTTCCGAAAAAAAGACAACGCCGAAGTTATGAAACGTCGGATTGATGATGAAACCGTAAAAACAGCTTCGGCAGTATTTTTGATGTACATAACTCTGTTTTTGGTTGGCGGAATGGCTATCAGTACGATTGAAAATTTGCCTATCACATCATGTCTTTACGAAACAGCCTCCGCCGTAGGTACGGTAGGACTGACACTCGGCATTACTCCGACACTCGGAAGTGCTTCTAAAATGATTCTGATTATGTCCATGTTCTTCGGTCGGGTGGGCGGATTAACGCTGATCTATGCCGCTTTCGGAGCAAATAAAAAGCAAGTAGCAAAACTTCCGGCGGATACAATTGCCGTCGGCTGAGCTGAGGAGGATATTTATATGAAAACAAAATCTGTTTTATTGATAGGTCTCGGACGTTTCGGGAAATACATAGCAATGAAATTGCACGAATTGGGACATGAGATCATGGCAGTAGACGAAAATGAGGAAAGAATTAACGATGCTATGCCATATGTGACTAACGGACAAATCGGTGACAGCACAAGCGAAGCGTTGCTGAAATCTCTCGGTATAAAAAATTACGATGTTTGTATCGTAACAATCGGTGGGGATTTTCAGAGTTCTCTTGAAACAACCTGCTTATTAAAGGAATTGGGCGCGCAAAAGGTTGTGTCTCGTGCCGAACAGGATGTACAGGCGAAATTCCTTCTGCGTAACGGCGCGGACGAAATTATCTACCCTGAAAAGCAACTTGCCACATGGGCTGCAATCCGATATACATCCGACCATATTCTCGATTATATAGAACTCGGTGATTCCTGTTCGATTTTTGAGGTTTCCGTTCCGCAGGCATGGGTGGGAAAATCAATTGCAGAGATAAATATTCGCAGAAAATACAATGTAAATATCATCGCCACAAAGAAAAACGGAAAAATCAATGCGGTTGTTACCGCCGACACAGTCCTTTCCGGAGAGGAAACGCTTTTGGTGCTCGGACAATACAAAGCACTGCAAAAGTGTTTTGATATTTAACCGCTTCAAAAGAAGGCGACCTTATGAAAGATGTAATTGTTATTATCGCAGTAACAGCAGTTATAGTTTTCGGCTTTTTCATTATGAAAAGGCTCGATGCTTTCTTGGAGGAAAACAGGAAAGCAATTGAAAAAGAAAATCAAAAGAAAGAAATTCATTTGATGTTTCTTGATGCCGAAAACAATGAAAAAGCCATATCGGATATCGAACTATTCAGACAAAAGCACCGTGACGTCAGAATCGTCGTTTACGATGAATCCGAAGTTGACCTGACCGAAACCATAAAAAGCTACTTGAACGATTTTACATATTTTTGAAAATTTTCTTTTACACTGCATAAAAAGCCATTCCGAGTCCGGCAGAAAGAAGTATTAAAAAAATCGGAGAGGCGGCATTTTTTCTGACTTTTTTGAAAATAATCGCAAAAATCGCAATAATAACAAATATAATAATACCCTTTACATCAAGAGCGAGAGAATTACCTGCGCTTTCAAATCCGAAAAGAGCGCCAATCAGCATTGTAAACGCCGTCGCAAGGATCAAACCGATTACGCACGGACGTATGCCGCTTAAAAACGCCTGAACGCCCTGATATTTCAAAAAACTGCGTATAAGCGAGGCAATGATTAAAATAACGATAAAAGACGGTAAAACGACGCCGAGCGTGGCAAGAAACGAACCGAGAATTCCTCCCTGTGCAGAACCTATAAACGTTGCCATATTGACAGCGATTGGTCCGGGAGTTGATTCCGAAACGGCAATCATATCGAGCAACTGTTTTTCTGTGAGCCAGCCGTGAGTTAGAACCTTCTCCCGAATCAGCGAAATCATACCATATCCGCCGCCGAAAGAAACAGCGCCGATTTGAAGGAACGTTAAAAATAGTTCAAGGTATATCATTTTTTATTTCTCCTTGCATGAATCAAACGTATCATATAGACAAAAAGCCCAATAAATCCGCTTATTACAATATAAAATATGCTCGAAAAATTAACGGAAAATACTGAAAATGAAATCATACACGCAAGAGTGGTCGTAAGAATAACAATGTTGAATATGTTTTTTTGCATATCATTCAACATTTTTAAACCGGCGGACATTATAAGATATATTACGCACACCTGTATTCCGCGAAAGGCATAAGAAACCAACGTCAAGGATAGGAAAGAATCAAAGAAAAGAGAGATAAAAAATATAATAACGAAAGACGGAATACAGACCGCTACCGTGGCGAAAAATGCTCCCCAAAAGCCGAGAAGCTTATACCCGATATATGTGGCGGAGTTAATGGCCACAGGTCCGGGCGTAGATTCGGCGATCGCAACCATATCAATGAATTCGTCTTTTTTCATCCATTTCTTTTTGGAAATAAATTCGTTTTCAAGCAATGCGATCATCGCATAACCGCCACCGAAGGTAAACAGTCCTATTTTCAGCATAGTAAAGAAAAGATTAAGATGTTTTTTCATGTCGGACCTCCTTGTTTGAGAAAAACTTCATAATAAAAACGGATGCGATGCCGCCGAAACAAAGCCGACCGCAATCGACACAATTCCGTCATAAAAAAGAAAATCGGCAAATTTTTTATCTATGTTTTTCTTTTTCAAAAGATAAGTAAGCACTGCAAACGCGAATAGAATTCCGACAGCAACCATTATGCCATACATGTGAATATTTAAAAAAATAGGATTTGGTAACATAGCAACCCCTCCTTGATTTTTTATATTATATCACTTGACTTGTCATAAGTAAAATAGTATAATCTAATATAGTTTATATTCATTCTGATATGAGGTGACGCTATGACAATACGTCATTTGAAAATTTTTATCTGCGTATGTGAATGCGGTGGAATCACAAAAGCCGCCGAAGCCATGCATATGGCTCAGCCCACGGTAAGCACAACAATATCTGAACTTGAAAAATATTATAATGTTTTGCTTTTTGACAGAATCAATCAAAGACTTGTGCTGACACCTACGGGAAAAGAATTGCTTGTCAAAGCGAAAAACGCTCTTGCCGGATTTGATGATTTTGAAACTGCCGCAAACTTTGGCGGACAAAATCCGTATATTAGTATCGGCTCATCTCTTACGCTCGGGAAAACGGTTTTGCCGAGATATATTTCCCTGATAAAAGAGAGATTACCGAATCTAAAACCTTCTTTTTTTATCGATAGAACCGCGGCAATCGAAGAAAAAATAGAATGCGGAGCTATAGACTTCGGAATCGTTGAAGGAATTGTACGCTCTCCCTATCTGAAAATCACTCCTATCGGCGGAGACCGTTTGATTGCCGTTTGTTCTCCAAGCGATATGAAGAAGTCTGTTTGTTTGGCAGAGCTTATCAAATATCCTTTATTGCTACGTGAAATCGGAAGTGCATCACGAGATTTGCTTTCTAAAAATCTTGCCGAAAGGCATTTATCCGTGAAACCCTTTGCGGAATCTGTCAGCAACGAAGCACTTGTTTCGCTTGCCAAAGACGGGCATGGTATAGCGGTATTACCGGAAGGAATCGTAAAAGATGCAATTAAGCAAGGCTCGCTTTGCGAACTGACAATTTCCGATACCGTTTTGATGAGAACGCATTATATCGTGACTCATAAAAACAAGCGCTTTAATTCTTTGTGTCAAGCCGCATTTCATTTGCTTTCTGAGCAAGTTACATCGTGTTGCTAATCACTTTTCGGGAGGTCAATTGATATGAATGAAAAAATAATCAATCCTACTAAAAAAGAACACATTCTGGTCTGCCTGTCATCTGCACCTTCCAACACAAAAATCATTCAGACTGCGGCAGCCATGGCAAGGGCGTTTCACGCGTCCTTTTCGGCATTATATGTAAAAACTCCCGCTTCCGAATATATGGAGGCGGAAGACAAGAATCGCTTGCTTGCAAATATTCATTTCGCCGAAAAGTGCGGTGCGACAATCGTTACGGCGTGCGGAGATGATGTGCCATTTCAGATTGCCGAGTATGCGCGGCTTTCGGGTATCACAAAAATAGTGATCGGAAGAAGCGTTGTGGGCAAACGGCGCTTCTTCGGAAGACCTACCTTGACGGAAAAACTGATATCGCTTGCTCCTAATGTCGATATTCACATTATTCCGGACAGTGATGCCGCTATAGCCAAAGGAAAGAAAACGCTGTTTGAAAAGCCGCATTTTGCAAAGCTCCTGAAAGGTTTGGCAATTTCGACGTTCGTGTTGCTGCTGTCGTCATTACTTGGCTGTTTATTTTCCCGCCTCGGGTTTACCGACGCTAACATAATCACGGTATATATCCTCGGCGTACTGCTTATCGCCATTTTCACCGAAAGCAAAATCTGTTGGGTTATATCATCTGTTGCAAGCGTTTTGGTCTTCAATTTCTTATTTACAGAGCCGAGGTTTACATTCCGGGCTTACGGAAGCGGTTATCCGGTGACATTTATTATCATGCTTGCGGCTTCTCTTATCATAGGCGGAACAACCGAAAAGCTGAAAACACGCGAACGGCAGGCAACTCAAACCTCATACAGAACAAAAATTTTGTTTGATGCAAATCAGTTGATTCAAAAGGCATCCGATGAGCGGGAAGTATTTCAGGTTACAGCCGATCATTTGAGAAAGTTATTGAGTCGAAATGTAATTATATTTAATGAGAGCGCGGAAAAAATATGCGATTCATTTACAGATACAAAAGACAGTCCTTCAAAAGATTACAGGCAAATTGTCCGGTGGGTGATAAACAATAACCGAAAAGCCGGAAAAGGAACGGGAATTTATTCCGACAGCAGTTATGTTTTTCTGCCGATATGTAAAAACGAAAAGAATTACGGAGCAGTCGGAATTTTTGTCGGAAATAATCCGATCGATTCTTTTGACGAAAGTATTGTGGTTTCCGCCATCGGCGAATGTGCAATTGCCGTTGACGGAATCGTAAACGCAAAAGAAAGAGAGCGCACCGCGGTTTTGGCAAAAAACGAACAGCTGCGCGCAAATCTGCTTCGCTCCATATCACATGATCTGCGAACACCGCTCACGTCCATTTCGGGAAATGCAAGTAACCTTATTTCAAACGGAAATGCTTTTGATGATGCGACAAAAATGCAGATTTATGAGGATATTTACAGTGACTCTCTTTGGCTTATCAATCTTGTTGAAAATCTGCTTGCGGTGACACGCCTTGAAGAAGGCAGAATGAATATAAATTTGACGACCGAACTTGTCGGCGACGTAATAGCCGAAGCATTGAAGCATATTCATAAGAAAAGCGAAATGCAAAAAATTACCGTGATACAACAAGACGAGTTGCTCCTTGCAAAAATGGACGCTCGGCTTATTGTGCAGGTTTTAATCAATCTTCTTGACAATGCTATCAAATATACGTCATCCGATTCGCAAATTACGATTACTGCAAAAAAAGACGGTAATATGATTTCCGTAATTGTATCGGATAACGGAAACGGCATTGCGGACGAACAAAAATCACGCGTTTTTGATATGTTTTATACCGGCACAAACAAAATTGCCGACAGTCGTCGCAGCATCGGATTAGGTCTTTCGTTATGCAAATCTATCATAAATGCGCATGGCGGAGAAATAACGATAACGGACAACAATCCGCACGGCGCGGTATTTACCTTTACATTGCCCATCGGGGAGGTGGAAATTCATGAGTAACTTATTGGTTTTGGTGGTTGAAGATGACGCACCTGTTCGTAACCTCATCAGCACGACACTGAAAACACGCGGTTACGAATATTTGATTGCGCAAAACGGCGAAAGTGCTATTATGGAGGCATCCTCACATAATCCGGATGTTGTTTTGCTTGATTTGGGACTGCCGGATATCGACGGCGTGGATGTTATCAAAAAAATACGCACATGGTCTGAAATGCCGATTATCGTAATCAGCGCCCGCGCCGAAGATAAAGACAAAATCGACGCTTTGGATGCCGGAGCGGACGATTATCTGACAAAGCCTTTTTCCGTAGAGGAACTGCTTGCAAGACTTCGTGTTATGGGCAGAAGGCTTTCGTCTATGCAGTCTTGCGGAAAATCCGACTCGCTTTTTGTAAACGGAGATCTGAAAATAGATTATGCAGCAGGGTGCGCCTACCTTAGCGGTGAAGAGCTTCATCTTACGCCCATCGAATATAAACTGCTGTGTTTGCTGTCCAAGAATGTCGGGAAAGTGCTTACTCACACTTTCATTACGCAAAAAATATGGGGTGCGGCGTGGGAAAGCAATGTAGCGTCTCTACGCGTATTTATGGCTACCTTGCGCAAAAAAATCGAACCGTCCCCCGATTCGCCGCAGTATATACAGACTCATGTCGGTATTGGGTACCGAATGGCGAAAATAGATAATTAAAATCGCGATGATATAAATAAGAAACGCAAATAGGTACTTTCACCGCCACCCGACCGTAAAAAGTCGGGTGACTTTTTCTGTGTCAAGAAAACCGCACACAGGCGCTTGTGTGCGAAAATCAGGAAAGGAGTATAACGCTTGAAACTACTCGCCCGACAGATATGAATTCCGCACGCCCGCCGGAGCGGAATTTGATCCGCAATGGGCGGTCTGCCACAAAAATGGCGTTGAATTTTACCGCACGGACAGTGGTATTTCCAAAAGCCGTGTACAGGAATCATGCGGGCGGAAATACCGTGTCAACTCAATCTTCCCGCACGCTGCCGGGCGTGACCTTGACGACAATATCCGTCACCTGCTCGGGCGTGAAATTGATAATGTTTTCTGAACTCTTCCGGAAAACGCTGGACTTTGAACCCGATCGGGAGTATGATTGCCTTGGGAAAATATGCTTCCCAAGCACTCTCAATCGGTTTGACTGCACAAGGAGGTAAAATATGATAAAGTCAAACCAAAATGAAAAGAAAATCACAGCGCTGTACTGCCGTCTCTCTCAGGAAGATGAAAACAAAGGTGACAGCGACAGCATCATCAATCAGAAATCCATTCTGACCAAATACGCAAAGGATAACGGCTTTGAAAACATTGAAGTTTTTGTGGATGACGGTTATTCCGGTGTCAGCTTCAACCGCCCGGATTTTCAGCGGCTTCTGGAATTGATGGAGCAAGGTAAGGTCTCTACTCTGATTACCAAAGACCTTTCCCGCCTCGGGCGCAATTATATTGAGGTCGGCAATTATACCGAGATCCTCTTTCCACGGTGGAATGTCCGCTATATCGCTGTCAATGACAATTACGATTCACTTTACAGCGAAAGTAATGAGTACGCTCCTCTCAAAAATCTGTTCAACGAATGGTTTGCCCGTGACACAAGCAAAAAAATCCGGGCGGCGATCAAGGCAAAAGCCGAGCGCGGCGAACAGGTCGGCACGGTAATTCCATACGGGTACAAGCGCGATCCGGAGATCAAGGGGCACCTGCTCATCAATCCGGAAACCGCGCCGGTCGTAAAAATGATCTTCTCTCTATGCGCAGAGGGAAAAGGGCCGCGGGTCATTGCAAACGCCCTGCGGAAAAAGAAAATCCCAAAGCCAACTATGTATCGATTTATGACAGAAGGCATATACGGAACCGTAACCGATACGGAAGATATGTACGGTTGGGCCGACCGCACGGTTGCGGGGATTCTCGATAACGAAATCTACCTCGGGCATACCGTCAATTGTCGCACAACGGTCGTATCCTATAAAGACAAGCGTGTCATTGATCGACCGGAGAGTGAGCAATACCGATTTGAAAACACACATGAAGCCATTGTTGATCAGACAACATGGGACATCGTCCGGCAGGTGCGTCAAGGAAAGCGCAGGCGCAACTCGATGGGTGAAGTCAACAAATACAGCGGACTGCTGTACTGCGCCGACTGCGGATCCAAGCTGTATTTTGTCCGCGGAAGAACGATGAAACCGGATGCGTTCAACTTCATCTGTTCCCGCTACCGCAAGCACATGGGCGAGAAACAATGCACCCCGCACAGTATTCGGGAGATCGCGCTCGACGAGATCATTCTGGAGGAAATCCGCAGAGTAATCTCGGAAGCACGGAAGCACACGGCAGAATTTGTTCGTTTCATCAGTCAAAAAAGCTCATCCGAAAACCGGAAGGAGCTGAATACAAAATTATCCGAACAAAGTAAGCTGACAAAGAGAAACGAAGAGCTGAACCTGCTGTTCAAACGACTGTATGAGGACAATGTACTCGGCAAGGTCACAAATGAGCAGTTCCGGATGCTGTCAGATGGCTATAACGCTGAACAAAAAACGACTGTCGAACGATTGGAACAACTCAAAGCCGAAATTGAACAGCTTAAATCCACAGCAGTCAATGTGGAAAGGTTTGTGTCGCTCGCACGCAAGTATACGGATATATGGGAGCTGACACCCGAGATCCTGCGGACATTCATCAGCAAAATCGTGATTCACGAGCGCCCGTCACGAAAGAAAAACGAGGGCGAACAACGGATCGACATTTACTTCACGCACATCGGCTCCATGCCGGACAGTGAATCGGAAAGGGCCGATCATTGCCGGGACAAAGCCATCTCCGCAAGAACAGCGGAATTTTCGGATGCACATCAGAAACCGATTTCATCGATCCGGGCGTAGCGAGAACAGAAAGCCGAACGGCTCTGAGCAAGATATTCAGATTCACAGAGCCTTTCGCAAAACGAAAAGGACGAACAGCCGAAACTGTTCGTCCTTCCCGCCCGATTGCTTCTGTTTCTCATAATTCATCCTTATGAGAAGGAAGCAAAGCGCGGCATTTTCTGTGGTATGACCCGTTTTTATGTACCATTTTTCTTTTTGAACAGCTTGCCTATCGGGAGCTGGACGATTATAACCGAGATGAGCATCATGGCGCTGCCTATCCATTCGCTTGCGCTCGGCATATCGTGCAGGACTATCATTCCCGTCAGCACTGCGAAAACGGATTCGAGGCTCATCAGCATGGAGGCGACGGTCGGGTCGGTGTATTTCTGCCCGACTATCTCGAGCGTATATGCGATTCCGCTAGAGAAAATGCCTGCATAGAGTATCGCGGGGAGCGCTTCAAGGAGCGCCTTGGCATCAAAGCTTTCAAATATTATCGCGAGGATCAGTGAGACCACACCGCATATCAGAAACTGGGCGCGGGCGAGCCTGATATTATCAACGCGGGTGGCATATCTTGAGGTTGCCATGATACGCACGGCGAAGAAAACCGAGCAGGCGAGCACGAGCAGGTCGCCGAGAGAAACGCCGCTTTCTCCTTTCATGCAGAGCATATAAAGCCCGCCGAGAGCAAGCACCACGCAGGGGAAAACGAGAGGGCTTATCTTCTTGCCCATAATGAGACTGAATATCGGGACCAGCAGCATATAGAAGGCAGTGATAAAGCCAGCCTTGCCGCCCGATGTGCCTTTTTCTATGCCGAGCTGCTGGAGATTTGAAGCGATGCAGAGCAGTATTCCGCAGATGAGCGCGGCATGCATAAATGTCTTTTTGTCCTCGCGTGTCGGCGGCTTATAATCCGGCGATTTTTTCTTTCTTGCGTCGAGTATCATAATGACAGGTGTGAGAAATATGCACCCGACGAAGCTTCGCGCCGCCTGAAAGGCGAATGAACCGATGCTGTCCATCGCCACCTCCTGCGCGATAAATGTACTTCCCCAGAGGATGGCTGTTATGAGCAATACGATGTTGCCGTAGAGTTTTTTATTTTTCATTTGTTTTGCCTTAATTTTGCCCTTTTTTATTTCGTGATTTCTCCGAGCATACTCTTGCCGTAGAGCGTATATTCCAGATCAAATGCATCTGCTATTGTCGCCGAGATATCGGCAAAGGTATTTCTCTCGCCGAGGTCACGTGGATTTATTTTATCGCCGTATATCACGAGCGGTGTGCGCTCTCTCGTGTGGTCTGTGCCGCTGTAGCACGGGTCGCAACCGTGATCTGCCGTTATCATGAGTATATCATCCTCGCGCAGTAGCGGAAGAAGCTCTCCGAGTCTGCGATCGAAAGCCATGACTGCATCGGCGTATCCGCGCGCATTGCGCCTGTGCCCGTATGTCATATCGAATTCCACGAGGTTGACAAAGCAAAGCCCGCGGAAATTCTCCTTTGCTGCCGCGATTGTCTTGTCCATGCCGTCCTCATTCGAGGTCGTATGAATATCGCTTGTGGCACCTCTGCCGGCAAATATATCACCTATTTTGCCGATGCAAAGCGTTTCAAATCCGTTCCCGGAAAGCAGGTCGAGAATTGTCTCCTTCGGCGGTTCTGCCGAAAAATCACGTCTGCGGTTTGTGCGTTCAAAGGGATACTCGCCTGTGAACGGGCGGGCAATGACTCTGCCGACGCAGTGCTTGCCGCAGAGGATTTTTCTTGCCATGCGGCAATATTCATAGAGCTGCTCCGGCGGGACGATGCTCTCGTGCGCCGCTATCTGAAAAACGCTGTCTGCCGAGGTATAGACGATGAGCGCGCCTGTTTTCAGATGCTCCTCGCCGTAGTCCTTTATAACATCTGTTCCCGAATACGGCTTATTGCAGAGAACACCTCTGCCTGTCGCAGCGGAGAAAGCATCGATTATTTCCTTCGGGAAGCCATGAGGATAAGTCGGGAGCGGGGAAGGGCTGTAAATGCCTGCCATCTCCCAGTGACCGATGGTTGTGTCCTTTCCCGCAGAGGCTTCGCACATTGCGGCATACGCACCACGGGGGTCTTTTATCGCGCGGGCATAATCGCCGCCCTGTGCGGCATTTTTTATATTAAAGAATCCGAGCTTTTGCAGATTGGGCGCGGCAAAGCCGTCCTGCATGGTGACGGAGCGCAGTGTATCGCTTCCTTCATCTCCGAAGGCGGCGGCATCGGGCGCTTTTCCTATTCCGAAGCTGTCGAGAACGATAAGAAATACTCGTTTTGTCATAATCAAATCCTCCGTTAAATCAAAATATTTAGTTCTTTTTCTATAAATATATCACAGATTTAATATATAATCAATATTTTATCAAAAATTCTTAAAAGTATTGACAAGAGGTTAAAATAATAGTAAACTGTTAGCAGATGAAATTTCAGAAAGCAGAGGTGGAAATAAGTGGATACCGCAGGCGGACGAAGTAGTTTATGCGAAAAAGATATTTTCCTTTTTGTCGGGCGTGCGTCGCTTGTTTTCATCGGCACACCCGTATAAAACATGTCTTTTTCGCAAAGGCTGCTTCTCACCTAAATCTTTAGGGCAGGGCAAATTTGCGATATTTTTGTTTTGCCCGCAAATATTTTTGTGAGGAGGCAAAAAAATGGAAGAAAACATTTGCGAAAAGATTACCTCGCTCTGCGAGGCGAGGGATATGCGCGCACTCGCGGGACTTCTCGAAGAGCTTAACCCTGTCGATATAGCGGAGGCTCTCGAGGGGCTCTCTATGCGCGATACGGCGCTGGTTTACCGCATATTGCCGAAGGAAAAGGCGGCGGAGGTTTTTGTTGAGCTGGACAGCGAAAAACAGCAGAAGCTCATAGAGATTTTCTCGGATAAGGAGCTTCGCGAGACGGTAAATGAACTTTATGTTGACGATACTGTAGATATTATCGGCGAAATGCCGGCGACGGTGGTGGCGAAGATACTGAAAAACGCCTCTCCTGATATGCGCCGCATGATAAATGAAATCCTGCTCTATCCCGAGGACAGCGCAGGCGGCATCATGACGCCGGAATATGTCAGCCTGAAGCGGAATTTCACCGTTGAGGAGGCTTTTGAAAAGATACGCCGTGAGGGCGTTGACAAGGAGACGGTCTACACCTGCTATGTCACCGAAAACAGAAAGCTTGTCGGCATAGTCACCGTGAAAAGCATGCTCCTTTCCACAATTGATACGAAAATAGAGGACATAATGATACAGCATGTCATCTCCGTATACACGCATGACGACAAGGAAAAGGCGGCGGAGATGATAGGCAAATACGGGCTTCTTGCGCTCCCTGTCGTCGATACGGAAAACCGCCTTGTCGGCATAGTCACCGTAGACGACGCCATCGGAGTAATGCAGGAGGAAGCCGCAGAGGACATGGAAATCATGGCGGCTATTTCTCCCTCCGAAAAACCTTATATGAAAATGGGCGTTTTTCAGATATGGAAGAAGAGAATACCATGGCTTCTCCTGCTCATGATAACGGCTACGATAACATCAAAGATAATCAGCTCATTTGAAGCCGCACTTTCCGCATGCGTCGCACTGACGGCATTTATACCGATGCTAATGGATACGGGCGGAAACGCGGGTAGTCAGGCTTCGGTCAGTGTTATCCGCGGTCTTTCCATGGACGAAATAGAGCCGAAAGATGCTTTTCGGGTGCTCTTAAAAGAGGTACGTGTTTCACTCCTCTGCGCGGCAACGCTTGCGCCGGTCGCCTTCTTGAAGGTGCTTTTCATTGATCGCGAAACCATGCTCGTTTCGATAACGGTGGCATTCACGCTCTTCTTTACGGTATGCCTCGCAAAGGTGATAGGCTGTCTGCTCCCGCTTCTCGCAAAGAAGATGAAGCTTGACCCTGCCGTCATGGCAAGTCCGCTTATCACTACGGTAGTGGATGCGCTTTCACTCTTGCTCTATTTCGCATTTGCTTCGCGCATACTCGGGCTTTGATATTTTAAGGAAAAAGATGTATGATACTTGTAAAAAACACAAATACAGAGCCATATAAGAATATGGCTTTTGAGGAATATCTGCTCCGCACCTGCGATGAGCCTGCCGTCATGCTCTGGCGAAACGAACCCGCTGTTATAATCGGAAAAAACCAGAATGCCCGCGAGCAGGTGAATTTCGATTTCACGCTGGCTCATGGCGTGAAAACCGTGCGCAGGCTGACGGGCGGAGGTGCTGTTTTTCATGACCTCGGAAATGTGAACTACACCTTTATTACTCCCGCGACGGCGGATGACAGGATAAATTTTGCTTATTTCTGCCGTCCTGTCATAGAGGCACTCTCGGGGCTGGGTATAAAAGCTGCGCTCTCGGGCAGGAATGACCTCACGGTTTCCGACGGCAGAAAATTTTCGGGGACAGCCGCCTGCGCCTTTGAATACGGCGGAAAAACCAAGCTGATGCACCATGGAACGCTGCTTTTTTCGGCTGATATGTCGTATCTTGCCGATGCGCTTAAGGTAGATCCGGATAAGATTCAATCCAAGGGAATAAAGAGTGTGAAAAGCCGCGTGACTAACCTATGCGAGCATATATCGACCGAATTTGCCGATATGACAGCAGAGGGATTCAAGGAATATCTCGAAAATTATTTTATCGGAAACGGTGCAAAGCTCGTCATTCCCGATGATGCCGCACTGTCCGAGATAGAAAAGCTTGCGGAAGAGAAGTACGCAAGCGAGGCGTGGCTTTTCGGCGCAAAGACGGAAAGTGCCGCACAGATGAAGGCAAAGCGATTTGATTTCGGAAAGGTCGCCTGCGAGACGGAATATCTCTACGAGGTCGGAAAGAGTGCCAAGATAAAGCGCGTGAAATTCTCGGGCGATTTTTTCGGCACAAAACCGATAGAGGAGCTCGAAAAAATGCTTTGTTTGACAGAAGCTAAAACCTGTGATATAATTGATGTACTCGAAAAGGCACCGCTTTCGGCTTATATCTGCGGTGCCGCACCGGAAGAAATCTGCTCTCTCATCCTGTTATGAGCGGGCTTTGTTAAAAGGAGAAAATATACATATGGATATGGTAAAAAGAGAATATGCCGAGAAACTCTTACGGTATATCGATGCCGCTCCGATGCCCTATCAATCCGTAGACGAGCTGGAGAAAATGCTCGTTTCGGCGGGCGCCGCGGAGCTGTGCGAGGATGAAAAGTGGTCGCTTGAAAAAGGGAAGCTCTACTATCTAAAAAAGAACGGCACACAGCTTGCCGCCTTCCGAATTTCCGGAGAGCCGAGTGAAGATGGCTTTCGCATAGGCGCGGCTCATCATGATGCCCCGGGCTTTCGCATAAAGACGGCTCCGTCAAGTGTCGATTTCGGTTATGAGCGCCTCATACTCGAGGGCTACGGCGGGCTTATAGTCCACGGCTGGCTCGACAGACCGCTCTCGGTTGCCGGCAGGGTATATGTAAAGGCGGATAACGCCGAAGGTTCGCTTGCAGTGAACGTCAATATAAAGAAGCCTGTGGTTCAGATACCGAGCGCCGCAATACATGTGGTGAACGATGTGAACAACGGCGCGAAATTCAATATTCAGACGGAAATGTGTCCTTTCTTTGCCCAGAGCGACGACGGAAAGTCAAGATTTACCGGATTTCTCGCGGAGCACATCGGTGTTTGTGCCGATGATATTCTCAGCTATGAGTTGGGGCTTTATGAGGCGGCGCCGAGCTGCTTTGTAGGGCTTGATGACGAGTTTATCTCTGCACCGAGACTTGACGATGCTTCGCTTGCCTACTGCACGGTAGCGGGTCTCTGCGAAGCCGAGGACAGCGGCGGGAACGATATAGCGCTCATTTTCGACCACGAGGAGATAGGCTCGCGCTCCGACAGAGGAGCTATGTCCAATACGCTTCTCCAGATTGTGGACAGAATCTGCGAAAAGCTCGGCTACAGCTCCGAGGATAAATATCGTGCATTCGCGAAATCCACGGTCTTTTCGGCGGATATGGCGCATGCTTCACATCCTTCATATCTTTCCAAGGCAGAGCCCAATCTGCCGGTGAAGCTCAATAAAGGTCCTGTGCTCAAGATGGCAACGGGGCAGAGCTATGCCACATCTCCTCGCGGAACGGCTTTCTTCAAGACGCTTTGCGAGAGAGCGGATATTCCTTATCAGCAGTTCAATAACCGCAGTGACGCACGCGGCGGAGGAACTATAGGACCTATCATATCATATGAATACGGGCTTAGTGTAGTCGATATAGGAAACCCGATGCTTGCCATGCATTCCGTTCGCGAATTCGGCGGCAGTGAGGATGTTTACTATATGGTAAAGCTTTTCCGTGCATTCTTTGAATCTAAGGAGGGAACAAAATGAAAAAATGCTACAAATGCGGCGCTGAAATAGAGGACAGCGCATTGAAATGCCCTGTTTGCGGTGCCACTCAGGTTACGGATCAGGGCGAGGACCTCGGCAAAAAGATAACCGATGGCTTCGGTAAATTCAACGATACAAAGGAAACGACCTCGGAATACGATGCGCATGATATTGAGAACAACAAGGTTTTTGCCATACTTTCGTATATAGGCATTCTTTTCATTGTCGGTCTCATTGCCGCTCCGAAATCAAAATTTGCGAGATTTCATGCAAATCAGGGAATTGTACTCTTTATAATCGAAATCGCGCTCGGAATCGTTTCCGGAATAGTATCTTTTATTCCGGTTGTATCAGGCATAGTGAGCGCTGTCATCGGTCTCGTTTCGCTTGTATATATGGTGGTAGGCATATGCAATGCCGCATCGGGCAAGGCAAAGGAGCTTCCCGTAATCGGCAGCATCTCAATTTTAAAATAAGACAGGATAATATTATCGCGGCGAAAGTTTTATCGGCTTTCGCCCTATGCTTATTTATGATGCTTTTATAAAATAAAACAAACGGAGAGGGTAGTTATGCACGACGAATTAACAGCTGTCGATATCAAAAAAATGCGTGAGGAGATAGAATATCGCAAAACGGTTCTCACGCCGAAGCTGAAGGAGGCACTTCGCCATGCGCGCGAGCTGGGCGACCTCAGCGAAAATTTCGAATACCGCGCAGCAAAGAGAGATCTGTCTCGAAACAACAGCAGAATTCACTATCTCGAGCAGATGATAAAAACAGCGATTATTGTTTCCACCGGCTCAAAAAGCGCGGATACCGTCGGACTTTTCGACAAGGTACGCCTCTATATAGAGGAGGATGAGGAGGAGATGGAGATAGTCCTCGTTACAACTCTGCGTCAGGATTCGCTGAATAATTTCATCAGCAAGGAATCTCCGCTCGGAAAGGCTGTGATGGGCAAAAAGGTCGGAGACAGGGTACTTATCGAGGTAAATCCTTCTTATTCTTATTATGTGGTGATACGCAATATTGAAAAAGGAAAGGACGACGAATCGCTGAATATAAGTGCTTTTTGAAATTTCTTAGAAATTTTTATACTTTTATCGAAAATTGGTATTGATTTTATGCTGATTTTGTGATATCATACATATATTAGTATACTCATCTATATTTGGAGGCAGAAATTTATGAAAAAGCTTTTCAGAAATATGCTTGCGACGTTTATCGCATTCCTTTTCGTACTCTCCTCTTGTGTCATTCCTATGGGAATGCTTTACGCTGAGGGCGAGGGTACGGCAAAGGGCGACTTTGTCTCTTGCTCGATATCCCTCGGAACGGATATAACCGTGAACTACAAGGTTCGCATTTCCGATTCGCTCGTGCGGCTCGATTCCGACGGCAATACGGAAAACGTGAGCGTCAGGTTTACCTTTACCGGAGTCAATACAAGAGAATCCGAAGTAAAGGGAACAAAGCTCAAGGACGCCAAGGGCAGTGCGGTAGCCGATATGTGGCTTTTCCGCTTCACCGGCGTCAATCCGCAGTGCATGGGTGATGTCCTCTCGGCACAGCTCGTAGTTGACGGTGCAGCCGATGCCAAGGCAAAGGATATGACTGTCAAGGATTACTGCATGGAGCTTATCAAAGGCTCTACAGACGCTCACCTCATAAATCTCGTAAAAGACCTGCTTGTTTACGGCAGAGAAGCGCAGAAGTATGTGGGCTACAGACCCGGCAAGCTTGTTGTCGACAACGATTTCGCAGGAACAACCTTTGACGCGCTGAAGTCCGACAGCAAATATCATGCAAAGAACACCCTTGAAACAACAAAGTTCAAGAGCGGTGCTCTCTATTTCGACAATACAAATAAACTTATGTTCAGATTTGTCACAGACAGTATTGAAAATCTGAAGGTTACGATAAATGATAAAGAAGTAACTCCCGTCGCTGACGGAGATACCTATGTCGTTATGACAGACAGCATAGCCGCCACGGGTTTTGACGATATTTATACCGTAAAGCTCATACTGAATGGTGAGACTGTTTCCACTCTCGAGTGCAGCGTAAAGGCATATGTTTATCAGATGCAGAACAGCAGCAAAATGCGCGCTTTCGCAAACGCTACATACGCATACGGTCTCTCCGCAAAGAGATATGTAAGCGGCACATTCGATGAGAACAATGTTGTTCTCTCGTTCGGTGCGCTTTCCGATGTTCACTTTGACAAAAATAGTTTTCCGGATGCAACGGAAAAGCTCAAAAAAGCCGTAAACCAGCTCACAAAGCAGGCTTCAAAGAACGGCGGAAAGCTTGACGCAATAACCTTCGTCGGCGACTTCACGAACATAAGCGGCTCTACAGAGCTCAAAGAGTTCAAGTCTGTTTACGAGAGCGTTGTTCCTGCAGGCGTAAAGACATTGCTTGTCACGGGTAACCATGAAACCCTCTATAGCAGTGATGCCAAGACCCTCAATGATTTCAAGAGAATATTCGGCGATAAGTATTTCGGCGCAGGAATTGACACGGCGGATACAAATCTTGATATAGGCGTTCGCGATATCATCGTAAACGGATATCACTTCCTCATGCTTGAACCTACGACATACAGTGCTACCGCCGGCTGCCCCTACAAAAAGGAAGCTGTGGAATGGCTCGATAATATGCTCAAGAAACTGACGGCAGAGAATCCGGAGCAGTATGTATTCGTATGTACACACCCGATGATATACAATACCTGCTACGGAAGCGATCTTAACGGAACGCCTTCCTACTGGTCTACAACCGATCTCACGCCGGTTCTCGATAAGTACTCTCAGGCTGTTACATTCAGCGGTCACCTGCATTTCCCGATAAACGATAACCGTTCTATAATGCAGGGCAATTTCACATCGCTCGGTTGCGGCTCCGTTCGCTATATGGCTATAGAGGCGGGCAGCTATGAGGATATGTACTCTGCAACACAGATGAATGACAGATATGATATTTCTTCCGGACTCTTCGTTCAGGTTGACAAGAACGGCAATACAAGAATCACAAGAATGTTCTTCTCCGAAGATGATACGTTTGATTCTCCATGGGAAATCTCTTATCCGAACGCACAGAAGACTCACCTTGAAAAATACAGCCGCGAAGCAAGAACAAATGCAAATACGGCTCCCGAGCTCGGCGAGATAAAGCTGACTACCGGCAATGTAAAGAATTACGGCGCATATGCTACAGTTGTTTTTGACGCCGCTAAGGATGATGAATTTGCTCATCATTATAATGTCACGGTAAAGAACAAAGATACAGGCGCTACCATTTCCAATAAGAATATTCTTTCCGACTTCTATCGCCATGCAAAGAGAAGCGACATGAAGAAGGAATATACACTTTCCATAGGTACGATTAAGAGCGGTACATACTCAATCACTGTGACGGCATATGACTCATGGGGTGCAAAAGCGGAAAAGACTGTTGACTATAAAGTAACGATAAACGCTGATACGGCAGGTCTTCCCGCACCTTATGTAAACTTCGAGTTTACCGATGGCAAGATTGCCGATAAGATGGGCAATGTCGATATCACAAACAGTGGCGCTACAGTAGGCGCAACGGATGTCAAGTTCGGCGGTAAGACAAACAAGCTCGGCGCACTGACTGTTCCTGCCGGCAAATATGTTGTATGTAAATTCAATAAACTTAATACGGCTGATGAATTCAGAAACTGGGCTGAAGGTTGCTTCACGGTAGAAGCATTCTATGTGAACAGCAAGAACGGCGGCATTCAGGGCGTTGTCTGCGGCACGCAGGACGGCGGCTGGGGTATTGCCGAAAATGCAGGTAAGCCTTACTTCATAACAGGCGGTGGTTCCAAGTATAATCCCGGTGCTTATGCAGGTAGCGTATCATCTATAACAGAGCTTGTTCATGTAGTCGGTATATATGATACAGCTAATAAGAAATGCACAATTTATATCAACGGCAAAAAGAACGGAGAAGTAAGCATTGCAGCTAATTTTATCCCCGGCGTAAAAGGAACACACAACTATTTCTGCCTCGGTGATGATATAACACTCGGACTTGTCGGCGGCGACTTCAAGACGCAGGGCATGACAATGGTAGATGCGAAGATTTATGATGATGCACTCACATCCGAGCAGATAGCTAAGGTATATGCAATCGCAGAGAATCTTTTCGCAACAGGTAATGATTCCGGCGAATACAGCACAGGCGCAGGTACAGCTACTTGTGAAAAGGTCGGCGGTACTCCCGAAACGCCTGAAACACCTGACACACCCGAGATACCCGAAGCACCCGAGGGACTTTATGCCGATATCGATATCGTAGACGGCAAGGTTGTAGATAAATACGGCAATCTTAAGCTTACGGTTGACGGCGTAGGTGAGGGCAACCGTCCCACAATCGGCACGGAAGAAATCACATACGGCGACAAGACAAAGACACTTCCGACAATCAAGATAACAGACAAGAACCAGTTTGTAGCAGCAGAATTTGATAAGTTCGCAGATGCTGCAGCATTCCAGAATTTCGTAAAAGAAAATAAAGGACTCAGCTTTGAGGTACTTTATCAGAATAATAAGAAAACGAATAATATAATCGCACTCTTCTGCTCGACAAACACAATCGGCAAGAATAAGGGCGGTTTCGGACTGGCACTTCAGGCAAACGGTACACCATACGCTTTGACAAGTGTAAACGGAACGCAATATCAGACAGCTGTGGCAAGTGCGGCTACTTCCGGTGTAACACACATCGTCGGAACAATAACCGATGAGTGAATAGTAACGCTGTATGTAAACGGTGTTCAGGCGGCTCAGACTACGGCAAAGGGTTCATTCCTCTGCACGCCCGGAACAACATCAAATCAGGGCTATGAATTCTTCAAGACATTCTTCATAGGCGGTGACCCGTCTTTGACAGCTAATATTGATTTCCCGATGGCAGACGGTTCATTCATGGATGTCAAGGTTTACTCAAAGGCTCTCACAGGCACTGAAGTAGAAACAGCATACAAAAACGCACAGAACCTTTTTAACTGACAACAGATAAACAAAATAAGAAGAGCCGACCTCGGTCGGCTCTTCTGCTTTATAAACGCGCTTATTTAAGTACTTTTTCTATGATTTTTCCGAAAGCATCTGCCATGATGCGGAAGCCGTAATCTGTCGGATGACAGCCGTCAACGGTGCCGCCGTCCTCATATATACCCGCAAGATCGGTTTTGCCGTCGACAAAGTATACATTTTTATCTCCCTCGGCAAGTGCACGGGTGTATGTTTCGGCAATAACTGCACGGCGCGCCTCGGAATCGTTCATGGGATTTCCGTAATTCGGGCGGGAAGCCATGATTATCGGTATATCCGGATGCTTTTCGCGCACCGCTTTATATCCGGCATAATGAGTATTTCGCAGATATTCTGCTGACGGCGCATTGTAGTCATAATCGTATACAAAAAGGCTCATTTCCAGACCCGCGATATATTCCATCATGGCTGGCTCGCCCTTGCCGTTGCCTGATAAGCCGAGATTTATATAGTCGCTGTCAAAGCGGCGGGAGAGCAGGTTTGCGTAGCAGGTTCCCGGGGAATTTGCGCAGGCACCCTGCGTTATGGATGAGCCATAGAAAACCATCGGCACACTATGAGAATATCCGCTCCATTTTTCCATGCGGGAGCCCTGCAAAACACCTACGGAAAGCTCGGCGACGCCGCAGTAAAGAGGGAAGTTTATTATTATTTCGCGCATTTTGCGTGAGGGAAGGTTTATGATGCGCTGAAGCGGAGGCTTCTTTGAAAGATCGGGCATGAAAGCACCGAAATATGTCTGCTTTCCGTCTTCTCTTATATAAACATCAAAGCCGCTTGAGCCGAGATAAGCCATATGCGGCATGATATAAACGCCCGCCATGACGGCATCTATAGCTATGAAATCGGAATCCGTCTTAAAGCAGGCTCTGCCTCCCGAGGTATGTCCGGATAGCTGTGCTACGCCGTCGCCAACGCTTTCGGCTATAGCTTTGGGTATACGACGGAAGCGGCCGTCCTCATGAAATACGCCATAGAGCGAGACAGGCTCTTCAAGTACATTATAAAAGTCGATGTCGCTTCTTCCGAACGACTCCTGAACTGCAAAATTTCTGTCGATTTTTGAAATATCAGCCATAATAAAAACCTCTTGCTTTTTTAGTTGCTCCTTTATTGTACCACGCCATTACTGTTTTGTCCATACGAAAATGGCAAATAAATAAACAAAATTTTTTTCGGATTAAAGAAAAATCTAAGAAATTTTGTTTTGTCATATCGCAAATAAAATAAAAATTTCAGAATATGGTGAAAAAATCAGAAAAAATTATCAAATTACGCTTTCAAAACAGTAAAAATCACGCATTTTGTGAAAAAAGACGAAAAATCACGCAGAATTTTATTTAATATTTGTAATAAATGTGTATTTACAAATCAACTTTCCCGTGATACAATAGAGAAAAAATTTCGGAGGAATACGTGATGAAATCTTTATTCAAGTCAGAACAGAATAAAGCGAACCGCACTTTCGGTGTGGCTTCTTCTTCATGCGCTTTCTCCGTTATACGCGTTCTCGGCACT